>OFFK01000169.1_pt1 | contig 55474 bp, 38 predicted proteins | sample 1521361 | NCBI WGS metagenome assembly OFFK01 (sample SAMEA3504096, study PRJEB24116) | mouse gut metagenome | biome: mouse gut; feature: mouse-associated habitat; material: faeces | place: Denmark | collected 2011 | reverse complement strand
CTGTCAAGGGTAAACTTCGCGCTACGCGCCCTTGACAGCTTTTCCCGCCTTTGCTTGTGGGTAGTCAAGAGGGCGAAATCAGCAGACTGCTTTCGCCCTCAATCTATTATGGGGATTGTTACGCAGTAGGGGTTATTTTGTCCTTGATTTATGTGGCTTTGCGGGTATTGAAGTGGCGGGGTAAGGGTTTTATATGTCTGCTCTCAAAAACGGTGTTCTATTGCGTAACAGAAAAGCAGAGAACCGACCACTAATGAAAGTGATATATTCTCTGCTTTTGCTTGCACCCTGTTTGTCAGCGTTGATGATAAGTTGTTGTAAATACTTCCTTATCACCGTAAAACTAACATTTTTATGGGTTTTTTCGTCCCTGCTGTCAATTTTCCAGGACTTTTATAATTTAGTTCTTGCTAAATTAAATTAGTATGTTATAATACGTGATTATAGAAAAATAAGATCGGAGGGGACCGACCATGGATGACAAAATCCTGAAAGCACTGGGCGAGCCCAGGCGGTTCCGGCTCCTGCAGCTCATGTCCAGCCGGGGCTACTGCGTCCGTGCCCTGGCCATGCGCAGCGGCCTGTCGGAATCCGCGGTGTCCCAGCACCTGAAGGTCCTGCGGGAGGCGGGGCTGGTGCTGGGGGTCAAGAGGGGCTATTACACCCACTACCGCCTCGACAAGGAGGCCCTGGGCGCAGTCATCGCTGGGCTGGAGCAGCTACGGGACACGGAGCGCAGGCCCTGTGGCGGCACGTTTATCGGCTGCCCGGAATCGGAATACCTGAAATGCAAGTCCTACGTACCACCGGAAAAAAGAGGAAAGGAAACCTGAAAGACATGCTGAAACGTTTTATCTACTATTATAAGCCGCACAAAAAGATGCTGGCCCTGGACATGCTGGCCTCCCTGCTGATCTCCGTAATCGGCATGGTGTACCCCATTGTCACCAACAAGATGCTCAACATCTATATCCCGGAGAAAATGTATACCACCATCGTCGCCGCGGGCCTGATCGTGCTGGCCCTGTACATCATCCGCATGGCGCTGCGGTATTTCGTGCAGTATTACGGACATGTCATCGGCGTGAAGATGCAGTCCCAGATGCGCCAGGACCTGTTCGCCCATCTGGAGAAGCAGCCCTTCCGGTTCTATGACAACCACGAGACCGGCCGCATCATGACCCGGATCACCAGCGACCTATTCGAGGTGAGCGAACTGGCCCACCACGGCCCGGAAAACCTGCTGATCAGCTCCGTGATGATCATCCTGTCCTTCGTCTACCTGGTAATGATCGACCCTATACTGACCTTGATCATCTTCGCCTGCGTACCGATTCTGGTGGTGGTGACCCTGCACTTCCGCAAGGCAATGAGCCGCGCCTTTGACGACCGCCGCAAGAGCAATGCCACCATCAACGCCGCGGTGGAGAGCAGCGTCACCGGCATCCGCGTGACAAAGGCCTACACCAACAGCAAGCGGGAGATCGAGAAGTTCCGGGAGGGCGACAGGCAGTTCGTGGACGCTTCCCGCAGGGCCTACCGGGCCATGGCCATGTTCCACTCCTCCACCGCTTTCGTGACGGATATCTTCAATGTGTTCATCCTGATTGCGGGTGGCCTGTTCCTGTACGCGGGCCGGATTTCCTTCGGCGATTACTCTACCTTCATCGTGTCCGTGAACCTGTTCATCAATCCCGTGAACACTTTGATCGGCTTCATGGAGCAGTTCCAGAACGGCGTCAGCGGCTTCAAGCGTTTTCTGGAAATCATGGATGCGGAGCCGGAAAAGGATGCGCCGGACGCGGAGGATCTGACAGATGTCCAAGGCGTCATCGAATTCAGGAACGTGACCTACGCCTACGACGATTCCAAGGAAGTCCTGCACGACATCAACCTGCGGCTGGAGAAAGGCAGGAAGCTGGCCTTGGTGGGCCCCTCCGGCGGCGGCAAGACCACCCTCTGCCACCTGCTGCCCAATTTCTATAAGCTGGAGGAGCAGGACGGCTCCATCCTAATCGATGGGCGCGACATCCGCCATCTGACCATGGAGTCCCTGCGCAGGAACATCGGCATCGTCCAGCAGGACGTGTTCCTCTTCGTGGGCACCATCCGGGAGAACATCCTCTACGGCCGCCCGGACGCCACCCAGGAGGAGGTGTACGAGGCCGCAAGGCGCGCCAACATCCACGACTATATCATGACCCTGGAGAAGGGGTACGATACGGAGATCGGCGAGCGGGGCGTGAAGCTCTCCGGAGGCCAGAAGCAGCGCCTGAGCATCGCAAGGGTGTTCTTGAAGAACCCGGCCATACTGATCCTGGACGAGGCCACCAGCGCCCTGGACAACACCACGGAGGTGCTCATCCAGCAGGCCCTGGACGAGCTGTGCAAGGGGCGCACCACGCTGGTGGTGGCGCACCGCCTGTCCACCATCCGCAATGCTGACGAGATTGCCGTAGTCATAGGCGGCCGCGTCACCGAGCGGGGCACCCATGAGGAGCTGATGGAGGCGGGCGGCACATACAGCCAGCTTTACTCCCTGCAGTTTCGGGAGAATGACTTTTTTGAATAGTTCTCCGGCATGACAGAACAGCCGCATCGCAGGAGCGCCTCCCTATGGGGCCAGGCGGTCTCCTGCTTATGCGGCTGTTCTGCCCTTTTCTACAAGCTTACATCTGTACCTCGCTCTGGAGCCTGGCTTTCCGGCTTCACCAGTCCAGCGCATATCCTTTCATCCTCCCAGTCAGGATGGCTCTTGAGCAAGTCGTAGATCGGCGCGATGGCAGCCGTTTCCTCCTCCAGCATATCCGCGGTTTCTTCCAGGGAGATGTTTTTGGAGAGTTTCTTTCTGACCTGGCCTATCAGCTTTAGGTTCTTTCCTTCTTCCTTTCCTTCTTCCTTTCCCTCAGCCCTTTCATCTTCAAAGGCCCTGATGATGTTATACTTGAATGCCATGTCATCCTCCCCGTCTCCTGCCCAGCTTAGAATCTCCTCCACAACGGCCTCCTCTGTCCTCTTTGTCTTTTCCATTCTGTCCCCTTTCCTTTCGAAGATTAGATTCGCAGGAAAGGTCATGCAATCCGCCCTTCCTGCTTTCGGTTATGGAGTTCATGTTCCGTTGGATACAGGTTCCCGCCCAGCAAGAAGTTCGATACAACAGGCCGCCTTTCGCGGGGCTGTTGTCAGGTATTACAGAAAAGGCCTGTCCGGCCTTTTGAGATGTAAGATTTGAATTCTTTGCCTGTAATCAGCTTACCATAGACGGGCATGAATTACAAGAAAAAAGCGTGGAAATTTGAGTCAGGATATGGTACAATCGTCAACGGGCAGCTGTAGAGAGGGCGACCAATCCGAAGCTTGCCCCTGTGCATGTATGTATATGAAAGAAGGAGCATGAGACGCATGAGAAAAAAAGGCGTGTTATTGTCAACACTCATCCTTGGGCTGGCGCTTACAGCCTGCGGGGATATCAGGAATCTCAATGATTTAAAGGAAGCCATAGGGCTTACATCCGATAGTTCCGGAGGAGATGCCGCTCAGGAGGAGTCCACGGACGCGGAAAGCCTCCCAGCTTCCCAGGAATATGTCTCCTCGGACGGATCCTATCAGGTAATCATGCTCGAGGGTTTTACGCAGACGGAGGCTCCCGTCCTGGCGGGATCCGATGTGATGATGTTGGAGAACGATTCTGACCGGAAAGGGTTCGGCTCTTTCTGCGTGAAGACCCCTAAGTCCAATGTCTCCGGAAATCCCGGCAGCATGGAAAGCCTGGAGGATTATGCGGACTATATCGCGAATCTGCTGATGAAGGGTTCCGGCATAACGGCGGATTGGACGGATGCGGACGCTCCCGCCGCCGAAGGCGCACTGGGCTGCCTTGCCAGGGAAAGCGTGGTCAAGCATGGAACCACCAGGGGGCAGGCCTACGGCTATTATCTGGAGACGGAGAACAGCTATTATTCCGTATTTGTAATAGGAAATGATGACGATGTGGAGGATGCGAAGCAGGTAATCGCTCTGGAGATTCTGGACGAGACCTCCGCGCAGGGCGGCACCAAGGATTTCCTTAACGGCATGACGGCGGTTCTGGACGCCGCGAACGGGGCCAGCCTCCGGGAGACCTACCATGCGCTGGAAGAGGGCGGGGCGGACGAAAGCACCCTTGAATCCCTGGCATCCCAGGCTCAGGAGAGCCTGTCCTCCAGTTGGGGCATAGAAAACACTGCCGCCCTGATGGAAACGGCGGATAGCCTGATAAACGGAATGCATAACCCGGATGCCCTAAAGCTCCTGGAGGAATACGGAGGCCTGGGCGAGACGGACCGGGATGCCTTTGACGCGAAGCTGACCGGGCAGAACCTGGATCAGGGGACATACATCAGCCTTCTGGCGGCTTATGACGCATGGGCCGCTTATGGAGAGAGCGCCATCGCTGCCTGGGACTTAAGCCGGGTGGGAACCATCATGGGCTTCGGCTATGCGTCCGGCTACTGCACCTATGAGGAGGCGCTGGACAAGACCCTGGAGGCGGCGTTGAAGGCGAAAGAGCTCTTTGGCTCCTGGGAGGACTTTAACCAGAGCTATCTCTACGGCTATTCCTATTGGGCGGAGGAGTCCCTGACAGATCCGGAGAGCAGCGCCGGGGAACGCGCGGAGCTGGTGCGCGACATGGAATCCCAGGTGAACGGCCCTTTTGCTCTTGGGTGGGATATCGAGCTTACGAAAGAGTGGTAAGGGAGGGGCGGTCATCATGGCAAAGACAAAGGAAATCAAGACGAATGCCATGCGCATACTGGAATCCATGAAGATTCCCTATGCGCACCTGACCTATGAGTGCGATGAGTTCACCGACGGCCTTGCGATCGCGGACATGCTCTCCCTGCCCTATGAGAAGGTGTACAAGACTCTGGTGACGTCAGGAAGCAGGGGTGAAAAGCAACCAAGAGATTACTACGTGTTCGTGATACCCGTGGCGCAGGAGCTGGACTTAAAGGCCGCCGCCAGGAGCGTAGGCGTAAAGAGCGTGGAGATGATCCATGTGAAGGACATCAACAAAATCACCGGCTACATCCGCGGCGGCTGCACCGCAGTGGGCATGAAGAAGCAGTACGTGACCCGCATCGACAGCTCCGCCCAGGCTATGGAGAAAATCATCGTCAGCGGCGGGCGCATCGGCTCCCAGCTGGAGCTGGATCCGCAGGATCTGGCCCGGGCGACAGGAGCGGAATTCGCGGATATCATCCGGCATTGAGGTGGGCCTTACTGCCCCCGGCAGACAGCCAGAGCCCACAGGCCTTTGTAAATACTGGATTTCCGAACATGTATGGCAGGCGAAAACCTACCAAAAAGAAAAGCCCCAGGCAGGACATTGCGCTCTACAACACATCCGACATCGAGACAGGCTTGTCATCCTGCCGCTGAGCCGTTGAATGCGGCAGGATACTCATTGCATGTCAGCCAATTCCCTCAGCCAATCAGAACCTTCTTCCCCGCAAAGGCAAATCCATACCTGCGGATTTTATCCTCGGGGATTCCCTTTGCCAGGAGGCCTGCGGCATACTGCTTCTCCTCAATCTGCCGCAGGGCCGCCTGTACCGTGTCCTCCAGGGTCTTCTCGCCCTTTTTCCCCGGATTGTGCACCTTGAATTCCAGGATAAAAGCGTTGTCCTCCCGGTTCAGCGGCTACTCGCAAAACCGGCAAGAGCAAAATCCGAAAGCAGAATCCATAGCTTCCGCCCTCAGAGGAACATAGCCATATACAGCGGCAGCGTAATTTTTGCATCGCTGACCCCCACGTTCCCCGCCACCAGCTTATAGGCATAGGGCGGCGCAAATTCCTCCATGAAATGGTTCAGCGACACCGTGGCCCCACGCTTGGACTTTACCTCTATGGGAATCACCGCGCCGTCCCGCACCAGAAGGAATTCGATTTCCTGGGTATTTTTATCGTTTTTGAAATAATTCAGTCCAAGGCCCCTCTTCGTCAGCATGTCAAAGACAAGATTCTCGTAGATGCCGCCCTTGGCCGGGCCTTTGAGCGTGTCCTTCAACAGAGCGGCCTGGGTGTCATAGCCGTAGAGAGAGGCGAGCAGGCCGATGTCCGTCACATAGGCCTTGAACTGATCCGGTTTTTCGTAGGCCACAAGGGGGAACTGCGGCGTGGATACATTGACGCACAGCTTGATCATTCCGGCATCCACCAGCCAGTTCAGGCAGTTTTCATATCGGCGGGCGTTCCCCTCCTTGCCGACTATCTTGTATTGGAATTTCGTATATTCCTTGGCAAGCTGCCGGGGTATGGACAGATAGCACTCGCCGATCTTCTGTCTGCTGGCCGCAGTGGCATAATGCTTGATGTCCTCTCTGTAGCTCTCCATGATTTTCTTCTGTGTAGCGTGGACTTCCTGGTAATTGTTCGTCTTCAGAAGGGTATTGACCACCTCCGGCATCCCTCCCACCACCAGGTATTCCCGGAGCAGCGTCATGAAATGCTCATGGATTCCGGCATCCACCTTCTCCTTCCTCTCAAAGAAGCCTCGCAGCGCCTGGATGGCCGAAGGAGTCCGGCCCACGGCCCAAAGATATTCCTCGAAATCCAGGGAGTACATTTCCATGGACCGCTCATAGCCCACGGGAATCGAGGCCATCTCCTTATAGCAGAGTCCCAGCATAGAGCCGGAGGCGATGACATCATACCGGTCATCGATAGCCAGGAATTTCAGCGCTGTCCTGGCATTGGGACAGTCCTGAATCTCGTCCAGGAAAATCAGGGTCTCTTTTTCCAGGAACCGGACATTCCTGACATACAGCGATATCTTCTTGTAGATTTCCTCCGCCTCCAGAGAGCCTTCAAATATCCTTTTGTGCTCCGGATTCCGGTAGAAATTCAGATACACATAGCTTTCATACTCTCTCCTCCCGAACTCCTCGATGATGAAAGTCTTCCCAATCTGCCTGGCCCCCTGCACCAGGAGGCACTCCCGGCTTTTCCTGTTTTTCCAGTCCAGGAGCTTGTCGTAAATCTTCCGTTTCAGCATATCCGTCACCTGCCAATGGTCTGTTTTTCTTTTATTATACGGTCAGCTTTCCCTGCTGTCAACGAAATATGCATCTTTTCGGAGGATATAAGATATAAAAATTGCACTTTTTCGAAGGATTCCCATCCCGATTATTGCACTTTTTCCGGCCATCCATGAGGCAAATCCCTGGCCTAAAGATAGTCTCTGGATGCCCTAAGGCCGCAGCACGGCGCACACCGGGTAATGGTCGGAAAGGAACACCCCGCCCCTTTCATCCTCCCACTTCTCCACTTTTTCACAGGCAAAGCCCTTTACAAAAATATAATCTATGGAGCATGGCGCTTCTGTCCGCAGATAGCCATGGTAGGTGATGCCGATTCCCTCCGTCACATTGGTATAGGAAGGATACTCCCTGATTATCCCCATCTCCCGGCTGTCCGGCTCCGCGTTCATGTCCCCGGTGATGACGACGGGCGCGTCGGCGAAAAGCGCAGCCCGGCCCAGTTTCTCCATGATCTGCCGCATGCCCTGTTCCCTGGCCCCGGCTCCCTCGTGATCCAGATGGGTGTTCACCACCCGGAACACCCGCTTCGTGGCAAGCTCCTCAAAGACCGCCTCCGTGGTCACCCTGGGGCAGATGCTCTGGTCCGGGTAGCGGGAGGCGGGCACATAGGGCGTGTCCGACAGCCAGTAGGTCTCCATCTGAATCAGGTTGAATGCGTCCCTGCGGTAGGCGATGGCCGCCTGCTCGTCCTCCAGGGTCTCGCTGCGCCCGCAGCCGATCACATAATACCCGGTGAGCGCCTCCTTCAGCCAGGCCGCCACATGGGGCAGCACCTCCTGGAAGCAGACGATGTCCGGCTTTTCTTCCGCAAGCTTCTCTAAAATCAGCGGCTTGCGGTAGCGGAAATTGTTGTCTCCGTCCTGACCATAATCGCATCGTATGTTAAAAGTCGCTATCTTCATCCTGTCATCTCCCTGTCTGAAAACTATGTGCCGCCCGTCACGCGCTGCCAAGACGCGGCAGCACATAGTTTTCCTTTGCTGCGCAAATCCTCCGGCATGACCGGAGGATTCGCTTTCTGCTTATTTATAGATTCACTTTTCGCTTTACTGTTTCACAGTCTTACCGTTTCACTCTGACTGTCTTAATCTCAAACGCCCTGAACGGCAGGACGATCTTCCCGTCCGTCACAGGCACTTCCTCGATGACGTTCTCCAGCATATCGCACAGATAGGCCTTCGCCGCGCCGAACTGCAGGCTCACTTCCGCCTTTGCCGCCGCCTTCTTGGCCTCGTAGAGGCGCAGTACGATGTCGCCGCTTCCGTCCTCCGCGGGCTTCATGGTATCCAGGATCACATTGGTCTTATCCACGGTCACGGCGCTGAAGCGATCCACTGCCCCCTTGCTCACCACAGGCTTCACGTTCAGTTCATAGCCCTGTCTGACTACATCACTGTCGGCAAGCGTCCCCTCCCATGCCGTGAAGGCGTAGGTGAAGGAATGCTGCCCGTTGTCCGCCCGCATCTCAGGACAGGCGGCGGCCCGCAGGAGGGTCAGCTCCAGGGCGTTGCCGTTCATGCTGATGCCGTACTTACAGTCGTTGAGCACCGCCGCGCCGTGGGAGCCGTCGCAGAGGGCGCTGTAGCGGTGGTTGCACACCTCGAACCGGTCCTTGTCGTAGAGCCTGGAGCGGTGTGCGGGACGTTCCACATAGCCAAACTGCATTTCGTTGATGCCGTTCTCCGCGTACACGTCTACCGGGAAGGACACCTTCAGCAGCCTGTGGAGCTCCTTCCAGTCCACCTCTGTCTCGAAGGCAAGCCTCCTGCTGTCCGCGGCCAGGCGGATGTACTGCGTGAAGCCGGATTCGCTGATTCTGCCGGACACCTTCAGCACGCCCTCCAGGCCTTCGCCCACCTTCTCCACCGATACCTCGGTGGCGGCCTTCACCTCCTGCAGGATATAGTTGGAATCGATGTCCCAGGCATCGAACAGGCGGGGCACATCCTTGTACAGGCGGAACCTGTTCATGGGCTGTGCGGCGTACTCCCTGCCGGACTCCTTCAGCACAAAGGACACCACTTCGCCCCTGCCGTCCACGACGGCCCTGACCTGGCTGTTCTCCAGCACATAGCCGTCTCCCTCTTCCTTCACGGACACAGCCGCTTTCGCGCCATCCCCGGAAGCCCCGGCCTCTGCGGGCACCAGCGACACCGCGCCGCAGGAAGGGATGTCCACGATAGCCTTCACGCCCGCCTCTGTCTTCTGCACAGGCACAGCCTGGCCCTCAAGAGTCCTGGCCCCTGCCCCAAAGGCCTCGGGCAGCTCCACCAGAGCCTTCCGGTCAAAGCTTAAGGAGTTCCACACCGTCACGGCATTTTCCTCTTTCCGCTCCGTCAGCGCGTCGATTGCCTGATCCAGCAGCTCCTGTGCCCCCGCGTGAATGGCCTCATGAGCCTTGTTCGCCTCCACGTAGACCCGTCCGATGCTGGAGCCGGGCAGGATGTCATGGAACTGGTGCAGCAGCAGCTCCTTCCACAGGGCGTCAGCCTTGGCCAGGTCATACTCCAGGCCCCGCCCGAGCCCTAAGCTGCTCCAGAACTCCTCTTCCCTCATCGCCAGCTCATTGCGGCGGTTGTTCTTCTTCACCGCCGCCTGGGAGGTGTAGGTCCCCCTGTGTGCGCTGAAATACAGCTCTCCCACGTAGGTGTTCACCGGGCCGCCCTGCTCCTCCATATCATGGAAGAACTCCATGGGGCCGGCCATCTTCACCTTCACGCTGCCCTCCAGGTCCTCCTGGCGCTTCGCGTACTCGATGTAGTCCCTGGCCGGGCCGCCGCCTCCGTCGCCGTATCCGTAGGGCATCAGGAAAGCGTCCAGATCCTGCACCTGTGTCCGGTTCTTCCAGATATTGTTGGCCTCGATGGGATCCGTGCGGTAGGTATAGCTGGTGGGCAGGAAGGACACCACCTGGCTGCCGTCCATGCCCTCCCAGGTGAAGTAATGGTACGGGAACTGGTCCCCCTCATTGTATGACCAGAATATCTTCTGGGTCACCAGGTAGTCCACGCCGCAGCCCTTCAGGATCTGGGGCAGGGCCGCTGTGTATCCGAAGGTGTCGGGCAGCCAGAGCACCTTGCTGTCCACATCGAACTCTTCCTTGTAATACCTTTTTCCGTGTACCAATTGACGGATGAGCGCTTCCCCGCTGGCCATGTTGGTATCCGGCTCCACCCACATGGCGCCGTCCGCAATCCACTGGCCGCCCTTCACCGCCTCCTTGATCCTGGCGAAAAGCTCGGGATAGTACTTCTTGCACATCTCATAGGAGGCCGGCTGGCTCTGGATGAACTTGTACTCCGGATACTCCTCAATCAGGCGAAGCTGGGCCGCGAAGGTCCGCTCGGTCTTGCGGTAGGTCTCCGCCATGGGCCAGAGCCATGCCAGATCCAGATGGGCGTTGCCCACGGCGTAGAAGACGGGAGCGCTGGAGCCGTTCTTCGCCTCCATCACAGGGCGCAGGGCCTCCCTGGCCGCCTTATAGGAAGCGATGCGTCCCTCCCTGGGCTGCTCGAAATCCGCGATCAACGTGAACTCCTGCAATGCCTTGGCAATCTTCGCAGCCCGCAGGGAGGTCTCGTCCAGAGTCGTCAGCAGGGCGCTGAGGGTGGCCACATCCATGTACAGCTGATACGCGTCCTCGTTCCAGATGCCGTAGGTGCATTTCCCCAGGACGCGCCGCTTCCCTTCCTCCGCCGTATCCTCAAATGCGCCGGGCAGCACGGGTCCTGTGGTGCAGCCTCCCGTAGGGGCCTCTGGCATGAAATGTCCCGCATAGGTCTCCATCAGGATGTCATAATGCTCCCCGCCCTGGGCACAGAAGCTGAGCACATTGTCCTCCATGAAGTGATGTGGCTCGTTCACCCAGGAGGCCCGGTAAGTCCCGAAGGATTTCCCGTTCACGAACAGCGCGGACTCCCCCTGGGGCTTCAGATCCATCACAATCCGCTGGCCCTTCGCCTCCTCCGGCAGGGCGATGCTCCCCTTGAACCAGCAGTACTCCCACTCATGCCCCCAGGTAAAGCCCGGGCTCACCGGCTGGAAGGGCCCTTTCAGCGCCTCCTCCGATGTCAGATATTCCATGGTGGGGAAGGCCTCCCAGGAAATCTCCCCCAGAGGCTGGTACAGGTCGTCCTTCAGGGTGCGCATCCAGTGCTTCACCCTGTCCTTCCATTCAGAATGCATTACTTTCATCATGTCTCTCCTTTATTCCAGAAAATTTTGAAAAAGTCGCTCCTGCAATCCTTTTTCTAAAGAATAGCACACTCCATACCTGTCTGCAATCAAATATTTTCCTGTACGGTAGCGAAAAATGCTGAATGCCGAAAATCTCAGCCCCGGCCATAGCGCCCCGTCACTTCCACCGCCTTCGCTTCACTGTCGTAGGAGACCAGCAGCGTCCGGGTCCTCTCGTCCCACTGCGCGGATACCTTTGCCTCTTTGCCGTCCTCGTCCACCGCGCTCACCTCTGCCACCGCCTTCGGCAGGCGCACCCTGGTGAACGCCCTGATATTGTCCGCGGTCTTCAAGCGCAGGCACACTCCCGCACCCGTCAGGTCTGCCCGCTCCACCCGGGCGGAGGTGCCCACGATCCGGAAGGTCTCCCCCTCGATCTTCGCGAAGTCGAAGAGGATGGCGTTCACGTCCGGCCCAATCTCCTTCCTGTCGATGATCCGGTAATCATTCTCCAGCATGTCGGCATACAGCCCCTGGAACGTCTTGGGCGCGTCGCTTACGCTCTCGTCCATGACGGCGGAGATGATGTAGGGCCCTCTGTGCAGGGTCAGGTCATTGCGGTACTGCCAGTCCGCGCCGCACTTTTTCAGCCCCTCCCTCACCAGCTCCCTGTAGGCCCCGGCGAGGTCCCGGTTCAGGCACAGCCTTGCGGGCAGCATGTTCCAGACCACGATCCTGCCCTGGCCCACGGGATATTCGCCGTCCTTCGGGCTGCGTTCCATCCCCGCCATCTCGAACAGATGCTCCGCCGGATTCCCATAGCCCGACTGCCTCCACCAGGAGGAAATCCCGTGGAAGGGGTCGCTGCCGTCCCCGATGTAGAGCAAGGTCCCCCCTGCCCTCACCCAGGAGATCAGGGACGCGTTCACGTCCGGCGCCTCCGGCTTGATGTACTCATAGCTCAGGATCAGGAAGCGACAGTCGTCCAGATAGCCCGCGAACCGCCTCACATTGTCCAGCTGCACCGGCTTTATGGGCAGGCCGTACTTCACCAGAGGAAGGGCCATGCCGAAGAACTGGGGGAACGCGGGGCTCTGGATGAAATCCTTCATCATGGAATCGTCCCCCTCGATCTCCCGCATCAGGGCCGCCGCCTGCCCCTCGTCCACCGCATTGCCGGAATTCTTGTGCAGGGCCCTGCGGAACCGCTCCTCTATGGGCTCCCCGGTGACCACGCCGTCCGGGAAGGTGCGCTGGAACAGGCCGCTGTCCGACATGAACAGGCCCACCCCGGGCACGTCCCCCTCGAAGGAGACATCCTCCTGCTCCATGTCCCCGAAGAGCTGGAACATGCCCGACAGCAAAGTGGCATAAGCCTGGGGAATAGGCCTGGATTCCTCCGTCTCGATGCTGTCCTCGATTTTCTCCTCTATCCTGGGCTGGAGCCTGGGATACTTCCCCTCGAAGACCCTGTGGGGCCAGGGGCAGATCTCATAATGCCAGATATGGGGATGGAGGAGGGAGGCCGTGGCGGTCTTGATGTAATTGTAGCGGTAATTGTCCCAGGTATAGCCCGCCAGATCCTCTATGGGGTCGTTCAGGAACCACATCCTGCGCCCTGTCCCCTTCACCAGCTCCTGCATCACGCCGTACTCCAGGTAGGCCGTCTCGAAGGTGCGCTCCTTGTAGACCCCCTCATAGACATTGGCCTCCCGGCTGGTGCCCGTCCATATCTGGGCGATGTAGCCGTCCACCCCGGCGAGGCCTATCAGCGCCGCCTCCGGGCTCATAATCTTCCACTGGGTGTAGTTTAAGAGGCTGTGGGTGGGCACATAGAACCTTAAGTCCTTCCCGTGCTTCACCTTGGCGTATTCCTTCAGGGCCGCGCTGACCCTGTCGATGGTGCGGCAGTACAGATAGGCCTTCAGCCTGGCGGATTTATAGCGCACGTCCAGATCCTCGTGCTGGGGCCTCCAGGGCTCCCTGTAATGGATCTCGTACTCCCGCTTGAAGGCTTCGGAATAGCCGCTCTTGTCCCAGAACTCCGGCTCCTCCACATGGATTGCCTCCACCCCGGCGTCCACCGCAATCTTCATCCGCTCCGTCAGGTATTCCGAAAACGCCACCGTGGGGACCATGTAGGGAACCGTGGGATTGTGGTTCACCCCCGCGCCGTCCCGCTGGACCTGGCCCTCGTCCCAGTGCTTCCTGCCGTCCCATTTGCCGTCCAGGTAGTCCTGGTACTCGCCCCAGGCGATGCCCGTCATCAGGTGCACCACGTAGCCCCGCTCCCTGTACTCCCGGATGCGCTCCGGCATGGTGTCGTCGATTCCGTACACCATGACGAAATCGCAGTCCAGATCCACGGAGGGGCGAAACCTCCCACCTGCCTGGTAACCGGTCAGCTCTTCTGTCTTCTCTCGAATGTATGCCATGATATGCCTCCTATTATAGTTCCGCATCTCCCCCGCCCAGCACCCGGACATGGGCAGACGCTGTTTTAATATGATAAATCTCACCCGGGAGCCCCCATCTGCAGCCGGTACAGCCTCGCATAGAGGCCATCCGTCTCCAGCAGCTGGCTGTGGGTCCCCTGCTGCACCACCCTGCCGCCGTCCAGGACAAGTATCCGGTCGGCATCTACCACATTGGACAGCCTGTGGGCCACGATCAGCGTGGTCCTGCCCTGCATCAGCCTGGACAGGGAGCCCTGGATCCGCTGCTCCGCCGCTCCGTCCAGCGCTGCCGTCACCTCGTCCAGCAGCAGGATCGGGGCGTCCTTCAGCATGGCCCTGGCAATCGCGATCCGCTGGCGCTGGCCGCCGGAGAGCTTCACCCCGTTCTCCCCCACCAACGTGTCATACCCCTGCTCCATCCCGCTGACGAACTCCTCCACGTCCGCGGCCCTTGCCGCCGCCAGCGCCTCCTCTTTGCTGGCGGAGGGCCTGCCCAGCCGGATGTTCTCCAGGATGCTCCCGTCGAACAGCGGGCATTCCTGGGGCACATAGGCAATCTGCCCCCGCAGCCCGGCCAACGGCATGTCCCTGACCTCCCTGCCGCCGATCTGCAGGCTCCCCTGGTAGTCCTCCATCCCCATCAGGAGCCGCAGCAGGGTGCTCTTGCCGCTCCCGCTGTGCCCCACGATGCCATAGGTGCTCCCCATAGGGATCTCCAGGTCCACATGGGACAGCGCCGGGCTTCCCTCCTCATAGAAGAAGCTCATATGCTCTGCCCGGATCGCCGCGCCCTGGTCAAAGGATACATCGCTTCCCTCTCCCCTGCCCATGTCCTCTTTCTCCTGATCCAGGAGCTCCGTGACGCGGCGAATCCTGGGCACCATCTCGTTCCAGCCGTCCCATATCCAGCCCAGCTCCGCGATGGGCGACACCACCATGGTGCCCATCTGAATCAATAGCGGCAGCGCGGCCAGGGAAAGGATGCCCTGATGGTAAAGGAACATCCCCAGCCCCAGGCTCCCTGCCAGCGCCAGGCCCGCGTTCACCTGGTTGAAGCCGTAGTAGCACGCGCGCACGTTCAGGGAGCGCATAAATACCCGGAACAGTCTCCTGCAGCTGTCCTCAAACCGTTTCATCAGCCCCGTGTCTTCCCCGTAGATGCGGACCAGCTGGGAACCGGCGAGCAGGTCGCTCATATAGGAGATAGTCTCTCCCTGCTGGGCCGCTTCCTCCTCGTACCGTTTCCGGTTGATCCGGGTCATGAAGGAATTGAAGACCATCATGAACACGCCCACCCCGCACAGCACCACCGCGATCAGCCAGTGTATGCTCCAGACCGTGGCGAATCCCAGCACAACGGACAGGACCGTCCTGACCATATCCCCGGACAGCCTCCCCCACAGTTCCTGACAGCTCTGCACATCGCTGTCCAGGCGGGACAGCAGGTCTCCGGTGTGCTGTCCGCTGATCACGCGGTAGGGCGCACGAATCATGCTCTGGTACAAATCTTTCTTCAGCTCCGCAGCCGCCCTGCGGCCCACGCTCTCAAAGGCATACTGGCCCATGGCCGCGGCCAGCAGCCAGGCCGCCATGAGCAGCAGCCACTTCGCCGCTTCCTTCATCACGCCCGCGAAGCTTCCGGTCTGGGCGAATTCCAGCATTCCCCCGATGAACAGGCCCACCAGCAGCGATTTCATATAGGGATTCAGGGCCGTGACGAGGAGGCCCGCCCCATACCGGGTCTTCCACGGAGCCAGATACCCAAGCAGCCGTTTTACGCTCTTATCTCCCGCTCTTTTCTCCTTCATCCCCCAATCCCCCCGTACAGCTGTTTCTCTACCATCTCCCGGTACAATCCGCTGGAGCGCAGCAGCTCCTCATGGGTGCCGGCGGAGACGATCCTGCCGCCCTCCAGTACAAGGATGCGGTCCGCATGGCGAATCGTAGCCAGGCGGTGCGCCACCACCAGCACGGTCTTCCCCTCCATCAGCTGCTCCAGGCTCTCCTGGACCACCCGTTCCGCCTCCGCGTCCAGCGCCGAGGTGGGCTCGTCCAGCAAAAGCAGTGGGGCGTCCTTCAGCATGGCCCTGGCTATGCTGATGCGCTGCCTCTCCCCGCCGGAGAGGGCGATTCCCTTCTCCCCCACAGCCGCGTCCCATCCCCGCCCCTCCACGAATTCCAGGATGCCCGCCCGGGCGCAGGTCTCCCGGAGCCGTTCCATAGACGCCTTGTTGTCGGCCGCCAGCAGGTTCTCCCGGATACTGCCCGGGAACAGGTAGCTGTCCTGGGTCACATAGGCCAATTGATCCCGCAGGGGGCCAAGGGCCCAGCGGCCGACGGCATGGCCCCTGACGCGCACCTGTCCCTCCTCGGGCATCAGGAAGCCGCAGATTATCTTCAGGGCCGTGCTCTTCCCGCTTCCGCTTGCCCCCACAAGGGCCACGGTCTCCCCCTCCTTTACGGAAAAGCCAAGATGCTCTATCAGCCGGTGGGATTCCGGATAGGAAAAGGACACGTCCTCAAACTCCACGAAAGGCGCCTCCTCCAGAGGCTGCGTCTGCGTCCCGCCGCTCTCCTCGGGCAGGTCCAGATACCGGAAGAGCCTGGTGCAGGCGCCGCTGCACTTCTGTATGTAGCCGAACACGTCCGGCACCTGGGTCAGCCAGGTCACGAAATGCTTGCTGACCACCGTCAGGGAGAGCAGCATGCCCACTGTCAGCGTCCCCTGGGACACCCGCAGCGCCCCGAAGGCCAGCATGGCCATCATGGGGAGGTATCCCAGCAATACCCCCGTGCCGTTCATGGCGGCCGTGGCCTTCTGCATGCGCAGGTCCACTGCCAGCGACTTTCCCAGGGCCTCCCGGAACCTCCTGCCCACGAAGCCCTCCAGCTGGAAGGACTTCACCACCGCCGCTGCCTGCAGGCCCTCGTTGGCTGCCTGCTGCGCCAGGCCGTTCTTCGTGCGCAGGGCCTCCTCCATGTCCTTAAAAGGCCTGGAGATCCACAGGCTCACCGGCAGCACCAGAAGGGACGCGCCCATGAACAGGACGGTCATTCTTATGTCTATGACAGACATGAAGATCATCGTGCCGAACACCGAGGTGAACAGGGTGGTAATCATGGAAAGGCCATATCCCGCAAACCCGTTTATGGTGTCCAGCTCACTCCCCAGATGCGCCATGATGTCCCCGCTCCTCTGCTCCTCCAGCGCGGGGATGGAGAGCCTCATGGCCTTTCTCCCCACCGCGACGCGCAGCTCCATGACTACCTTGGACGACATCCTGAATTTTGTCAGCATGGATATGGTGTGGAAAGGCGCCGCCAGGAAGGGTGCCGCGATCATCCACGCCAGCCGGTTCCAGAATGCTCCGTCCACCGCCGCGGCCGCGTCCAGCGTCTCCCCGGTGAGCTTCCCCATCACCATGTCCAGTATCAGGTACGCCATGGTGGCCAGGACGCTGGGTATGTAGAGATACCAGTTCTTCCAGACCAGCCTCATGATCCTCTTCATCGGTGAAGCCTTTTCTTCTCCCCTCATCCTATCCTCCCCATCTCACGCCCGTGTTTTCCCCATTTTCCATCTATCATAAAATGGATTTCAGCTTCCCGATCCCCGTCTCCTGCCGCCATCCCCCAGGCCGCAAGCGAAACGCCCCCTGCAGAGCCTTGCAAAAGCTCTCCTCTTCGCGAGCCTTCCATTGTCATAAGTGAGAGGGTGCATCTTAATCGTATATATCTATTAAGCTGCACCCCCTCAATATTAAGTATTTTTCTATGAATGTCTATGAACGATTTTTAGTACACAATGTCGTCCCTGCTGGTGGACACCTCGGTCATGTAGTCCAGGAACTCCTGCATCTTGCCGCCGTCGTTGGTCCTCAGGTATTCCTGATAGTCCTCCAGGATGGATCTTGCCTCCTCTTCGGTGTCGGCAAAAAATGCACGTTCTTTGTATTCATTCTCCTTCTCGCCGTCGAATGCCCACTCAGAGAACTCCTGGTATCCCTCAAAGCCGGGAGCCAAAGCGTCAATCGCGTAGCCGGGCAGAATCTCCGCAGGCCTCTGCTTCCGATAGTCAGCCACATAGGGATCCAGTGCGTCCGCCTCGAAGGGGCCGGGCTCGCCGAACCACAGGTTGTTCTTCTTGGCTACATAGGTCCTGCTGGCCATATACATGATGCCTCTCTCGCGCAGTTCTTCCTTCACAGCCTCAGCGTTCTCGGCATACCTCTTGGTGAGGTCGGCATTCATCCTGGGCTGGCCCTGGTCGTTCATCTCATAAGTATCGCCCTCAAAGCCATAGCAGATCAGCTTTGTGCCTTCCTTGCTGTTCAGGTAGTCCATCCAGGTCAGGGCAGCATCGATGTTGGCGCAGGTGGAAGGGAAGAAGACAACCGGAGAACCACTCCTTCCTTCGGACTCAATCTGCGTCCGGGCAGAGCCGTCGCTGTAGTCCAAAGGCCCTACAGGGATATACCTCATCTCAGGATGGGTATCGTACAGACCGGTCATCTTGGTGGCGTCCACGGTTATGCCGTACTGTGCGCAGGAAAACAGGGCGGTGCCGTTGCCCACCTTCTCCTTGCCGCGGTCATCGGTCTGGGTGAAGCACTCTTTATCCAGGATGCCCTCATGTACCAGCTCCCAGATGAACATGTTCTTGTTCACCCAGTTCTCCGACAGATTGCCATGGGTCACTTTGCCGTCCTCGCCCTTGCTGTAGCTGGTCAGCTTCTTCGCGTCGAAGCTGGCAGCGTAGTCATTATAGCTCCAGCCATCGTGATAGGTGGTAGCCACGATACAGTCATTGCCGTTGATGTCCTTGAAGCCATAGTCCCTGGCCTGCTTCATGAAATCCATGAGCTGCTCGGAGGTCTTGATGGTGGAGACGTCCACACCCAGAGCCTCAGGCACATCGCCCCTCACGAACACGCCGTAGCACCACAGGGCGATATCCTCTTTACTGCCGGCCACCTCGGTGGGCAGGACATACCTTGCGCCGCCCTCTTCTTCGATGTCGTTCTCCAGATACTTGGTGCTGATGACACCGATGTCATATGCGTCCGCAATATTGGGATAATTGGGCACCATACCGCTGATGTCAATCAGACGGCCTTCATTACCGGCTTTCCTGATGACGGTGGTGGCGCCATCGGTGCCGCCCCAGTAGGGCGCATTGATTATATCCGGCATATCTCCGCTGGCAAACATCATATTCAGCTTCTCCAGCTCGGACATGTTGATGCCCTCGAACTCTACAGTGACGCCGATTTTGTCGCGGATGGCCTTGGCCACATCGTTGTTGTACTGGTCAGCGGCGGTCTTGAATCCGCCGTTCCAGCAAATCAGCATCTTCAGCTGGACGTCGTCGAACTTCTTGTACTTGTTCCCGTCCTCGTCCACATAGTACTCGCCGTCATCCCCGGCTTCCTGGCCCTCGTCTGCGGCCTCCTCTCCATCAGCCTTAGACTCCTCCGCTGTGCCGGAGTCCTCCTGCCCCCCCTGGGAGCCTGAAGCCTGGCTGCCGCTCCCGCCGTCGCCGCTTCCGCAGCCGGTGAGGACGCTTGCAGCCATGGCCGCTGTCAGCAGCAATGCCATTGCCTTTTTCTTCATAACCTGTTTCCTCCTTCTATTTTGGTTTTCTACCATCTATTTCGGGTAAAGGGATATGGAATCATCCCTTTACAGAACCGACCATGACGCCTTTCACATAATACTTCTGCAGGAAAGGATATACGACTACAATGGGCATCGTCAGAATCATGACGAAGGCCATCTGCAGGGACTGGGAGGTGTAGGTGGTCATGCCGCCTGCGGCCGCCGTCTCCTGTCCCACCTTGACCTGGCTGCCCGCGGAAGCCTCCGCAAGGAGCCTCTGCAGCACTGTGGCCGCAGGGTAGAGCTTTGCCTGGCTCTGATAGTAAGCTGCGGTGAACCAGTCGTTCCATTTGCCCACGCCGATGAACAGCGCCAGGGTGGCCAGAATCGGCTTGGACAGGGGCAGGTAGATCCTGCTCAGTATGGTCCACTCTCCCGCCCCGTCCAGCTGCGCCGATTCCCGCAGCTCATAGGGTATCCCGGAGAAGTTCGCCCGCAGCAGTATGAAGTTCGTGAAGCTGAACAGGCTGGGGATGATGTACAGCCAGAAGCTGGATGTCAGCTTCAGGTCTCTCAGCATCAGGTAGTACGGAATCAGGCCGCCGCTGAATATGGTGGTAAAGTACCAGATAAAGCTGAATATGTTCCTCCCCGGCAGGGTCTTCACCGTCAGGGCGTATGCCACCAGCGCCGTCAGCAGGAGGCTGCCCACCACCACAATCAGGGTAGCCGACACCGAAATCCGCAGGGAGGGGGCAATCCTGTCGTCGTTGAACGCCTTGGCGTAGTTCTCCCAGGTGAGGACTCTGGGGAAGAACCATACGCCGCCACGCATGAAGTCACGGCCCTCGTTCAGGGATGCCACCAGCACGTACCAGAACGGGTAGAACGTGGCCAGCCCCAGCAGCCCAAGGAATGTATAATTGAATACTTTGAATATCTTCTGACCTCTGGTCTCTCTCATCTTCGCCCTCCTCCTTTACCACAAACCGACTTCGGCGTACTTGTTCGTCAGATGGTTCGTCATCGCCACAAAGCCCAGGGAGATTACCGAGCGCACAAGGCTTATGGCCGTGGCGTACTCGAACTTGCCGTACTGGATACCTGTCCGCAGGATGTAGGTGTCCAGAACCTGGGAAAGCTCCATGTTGGCGGGCTGCTGCAGCAGCAGGAGCTGATCCATATCCGCGCCCAGGATGCCGCCCATCCTCATGATGAACATGATGCCGATGGTGGTGGCGATACCCGGGATGGTCACATGCCAGGTGCACTGCCAGCGGCTGGCGCCATCGATGGTGGCCGCCTCATAGAGCCCCTGATCCACGCCGGTGATGGCGGACAGGTATACGATGGAGCCCCAGCCCACGTTCTTCCAGATATCCGTCAGGATGACCAACGGGTAGAATGCCCCTTTCTCACCCAGCACGAAGATGGGCTCCAGGCCCATGGCCTTGCGGATATCGTTGAAGACACCGCCGTAGGGGGAGAAGATTGCCGTCAGAATCGTCACCACCACGGCCCAGGATACGAAGTTGGGCAGATAGCTCATGGTCTGTATGACGCTCTTATACTTCTTCGCCCGCACCTCATTCAGCAGCAGGGCCAGTATGATGGGGGCCGGGAAACAGATGATAATCTTCATGATACTAATCACTATTGTATTGCGGGTGGTGATCCAGAACTCCGGGGATGTCATGAAAGCTTTGAAATGCTTCAGCCCCGCCCACTCGCTGCCGTAGATGCCCAAATCGAACCGATAGTTCTTGAAGGCCAGCACGATGCCTCCCATCGGTATGTAAGAGAACACAATCAACGAAAGCAAACAGGGCAGCATGAACACATACAATAATCGGTGCTTCTTAATCTCCACCCAAAGCCTTTTCCTGTTATAGGCTTTCTGTTCCGGACTCAATACAGCCCTTGCCGTCTTCCCTGCCATACGCACACCATCCCTTTCCTCATTCTTTTATGTAGGCCCGGTTTTGAGGCCTGGCTTTGACATGACATTATATGCATTGTTTGACATGGCTTTGTATTTCTATTTTGTTATTTGTCATGTCTTTCTTGCTCAATCATAGCACATCGCTGTACAGAGCGCAACATATTTTTTCTGCCACAAACCATTTTTAGTTATATTTTACAGTTTTCAGAATTGTGTTTATAGCACTTTCCATATAGCAAACATAGCAAACTATTTGACTTGACATAAGTCATAGCAATGGAGTATATTAGAAGAAAAACATTCCATTGGGGACCGAGAAAGGAGGGCCTCGCTATGGCGAATCTCATGAACCAGCCCATGTACCAGAGAATCAAGGAAGACATCCTGCACCAGATCAAGACCAATCTCCTGTCTCCCGGAGACAGGCTGCCCACAGAATACCAGCTCATGGCCCATTACCAGGTGAGCCGCATCACGGTCTCCAAGGCGCTGAGCGAGCTGAAGAGCGAAGGGGTGATAGAGCGCTTCCCCAACAAGGGGAGCTTTGTGTCCAGGCTCCAGGAGGCCCCGCCCCTGGCCAATGAGACCAAGCTGCCGGAGGAGCTGGCCCAGAGCATTGACCATCTGCCGGAAATCGCCTGCATCATGCCCACGGTCACGGATCTGTTCTCCATGTCCATGATGAACGGCGTCCTGTCGGCTTTCCCGCGGAACGAATATATCTGCCATATCTTCCAGAGCCAGAATCCCCAGATGGAGAACTATCTGCTGAAGCGCTGCATGGAGACGGACATCTCCGGCATCATCCTGTTCCCCCAGGACCAGCCCTTCTTCAGCAATGAGCTGCTGTGGATGAATCTGCAGAAATACCCGCTGGTGCTCATGGACCGCTATCTGCCCCGGCTGAACACCAGCTATGTCATCGCGGACAACCAGAAGGCCGGGGAACTGTGCGTCAGGCATCTGTACGAGCTGGGGCACCAGCGCATCGCATTCCTCACCTCCTCCAACCGGAACACTTTCTCCGTGAAGCGCCGGCTGGACGGCGTCCTGAACACCGCCGAGAGCCTGAACATGCCGGAAAGCGCCATTCATATTGTGGAGCAGGTGGGCTACGCCCATGACGACGCCTACTACCTGGAGCTGGCAAGCCGCCTGGTCAGGGATGAGAAGGTCACCGCCTTCATCGCCACCGAGTGCAATACCTGCGTCTATCTGGACGAGCTGTGCGCTTCCCTGAAGCTGGACATTCCCAAGGACGTGTCTTTGATTTCCTTCGACTCGCCCATGAGCAAAATCAGGAACCCTGACTTTTATACCCATATCGACCAGTCCGAGCGCCTGATGGGCCAGGAGGCGGGGCTGCTGCTGCGCAAGCGCCTGGAGCAGAACGATATGGGTGTCTACCACAAGGTCCTCACGCCCTCCCTGGAGGTCTATCGCTCCACCGCTTCGGTGGTGTTCTAAGCGGGCCGGATCCTTCGCTCCGGGCGCGCCGTTTTGGGCGGCATAATCAAATACCCCGCGGCAAGCAACGGGGCATTAAGCTTACAACGCTGCAGAGCAGAAAGTGCCCTTCGGACACTTTGGTATTTGACCCTCGCGGCATTCGCCAAGTGGCCGTGCAAGCACGGCCGTTTGGCTCATTGCTCGCGGGAATAAAGAGAGGAAGCCTTTCCATCGTAGGCTTCCTCTCTTTTTATGTCTGTGTCCCACAGCGCCATGGCGCCTGGCTGCAGCCGCCGGAACGGCTCGGGGCCTCCGGGGCTGCGCGGAAGAGGTCAGGCAAGCTCCACTTCCACTTCAGCCAGCGCATAGGGTTCTACCTGGAAGGTGAGCTGGTTTCCGGAGACTTTCACGCCCGCCCCCTGCTCCTTTCCGAAGAGATTCACTGCTTTCGCCTCCGCCACATCGGACGCGAAGCGCAGGGCAATCTCCTCCTTCTCCGCCGCCGTCCCGTAGGCGCGGACCAGGATTTTCCCATCCTCCCCGGGCAGCACGGCGGAAATCACGCCGCTCTCTGTCCTGGCCCCGAGCAGGCTGCTCTCCATGGGCAGCGTCCCGGGGTGGGAGTTGGAGGGCTGGTAGAAGAGGCCGCGGTTGCAGGCCGTGGCCATCTGTTCCGCCTCTTTCGCATCCGGGCCGCAGGCACCCAGCCACAGGGTGATGCTGTGGATGCCCCGCTCCGGATAGGGATCCGGGCTGGTGGAGCTGTTGATCAGGGTCAGCCCCAGCTGCCGCTTTGCCGCCCTGTAGCCGTATTTGCTGTCGCTGACCAAAATCGCGCAGGGGCCTTCTCCCTGCCTGGCCAGGCCGTACTGCAGGCCGGGCACGTCGTTGTTCAGGGCGCTCCTGCGGATATAGCCCGCCGGGATGTCGTACTGATAGTCCACCGGCTCGTAAGCCAGGGGGATGCGGTAATCCAGGACCGGGATGATGTCGCTTCCCGCCTGGTTCCAGTCCACCTTCACGTCCATCCGCACCGCCGACTGGTGCCTGTCCAGGCTGTAGGTCGCCTCTATGGTGGAATCCGCCACCTTCCAGGTCGCTTTCACGCTCCCGCGCAGAGAGCCCTCCCCGCCGTCCGCCGTCTTCTCTATCCGCATGCAGCGGTCCACGGGAATCTGGCGGATATATCTGCCGATGTTCCAGGCGCTGGAGGTAGCGGTCTCCGTCTCGATGAAGGTGAAGCCCGCGCCTTCCTCCGCTCCCACCATCTCCGCGCCGGTGTCCTTGCGGCGCAGGGATGTGACACGGCCGGAGACGGCGGAAATTGTAACGGCTATCCGTTCGTTTTCAAGTGTGTAATCGTCAAACATTCTGGCCACATGCTCTGTCTCCTGCAGATAGACCGGATAGGTCTCCGCCTCCCTCTCGGAGAGCACTACCGTGGTATACCCAAGGGCAGGCACCGTCACGTCCACCAGCACGCGGATATATTTGTGGTCCCAGTACTGCTGCATCTGCTTATCCACCAACTGGAACCCGATCTCCTTCCCCCCACAGTCCGTCACATGGAGCCTGCGCATATCCCCGGTCCAGTCCCAGACGGTGAGCTCCGCCACCTGGGTGCGCTCCCAGGCCAGGGTGTTGAAGACATGGAAAATCCTGGTTCGCCCGCTGCCACGCTCGGTGCTGGGCACGCCCACGAAGTTCTCGATGCCGTAGCCCGCTCCCGCGCCCTCGGACTGGCTGTAATAGGAATCCACATCCACTTTGATGGAGGACGTGTCAATCCTGCGGGCGATGGCGCCCATGGCGTTCTGGATCTGGGTGTTGGCCGTGGCCATGGAGGTCTGGAACAGCCCCATGGCGTGCTCCCTGGAATCCTGTACGCAGGAGCCGGTGAGGATGTCATGGAAATGGGTGAACAGCACGTCCCGCCAGGCGTTCTCCATCTTCTCTTTGGCGAATCTGAAGCCCGTGAGCTTTCCCGCCAGGGCGGACATGGCCTCCGCGTCCAGCAGGGATGCCTCCAGTCTGCGGTTCCCCCTCTTGATCCGGCTCTGGGTGGTATAGCAGCCGGGGGCGAAATAGTTCAGTTCCCGCTCCACCACGGGCAGCTTCTCCCAGACGCTCTCCGCCTCCTTGAAGAACTCCCGGAAGGTGCCGAACACTATCTCAGGGTAGATGGGCCACTCCATCATCTCCAGGGCCCGCTCCACGTCCCTTCTGGTGGGGCCGCCGCCATGGTCTCCCACGCCGTACACCGCCAGGCCCGTGCGCAGCCCGCAGCAGCGCCTGGCAAGCTCCGGAAGCCCCGCCGCCATATGGGGCGTCACCGCGCCGTTGTACCAGTTGGGCTCCCTGTAGGCCAGGACCTCCTTTCCCGAGGGCGCCTTGTAGCGGTAGAGGATCTCCTCCCCGCCGTTCCCCCGGCAGTGGTAATAATATTTCACTTCGCCGAAACGGTCGATCTCCGGCACGTTGGCGCTGTGGCCGAAGGTGTCCGGAGAGAAATCCACCTCCAGGTCACGGGCCCCCCATACCTTTTCCATGTACTCCTTGGTGTACTGGATATGGCGCAGCAGGGACTCGCCGGTGGGCATGTTCTTGTCCGTCTCCACCCAGGCGGAGGCGGTGACTTCCCAGCGCCCCTGCGCGATCCTGGCCTTGATCTCCTCCATGAGCTCCGGATCGTACTCCTCCACGATTTTGTACACCGCGCCCTGGGACTGAGAGTACTTGAACTCCGGGTACTGGTCCATGATGTTCAGGATGGAGCGGAAAGTGGCCAGGGTCACCGCCACGGTCTCGTTGAAGCTCCACATCCAGTTCATGTCGATGTGGGCATGGGCCGCCAGAATCAGCTTGTAGCTCTTGGCCTCCTCCGCCATGGGCGACAGGATCCCCTCCGCCGCCTCGCAGTCCTGATTGGTCAGCACGCCCTGTGCGTCCATCTTCCCCAGCAGGAAATCCAGCGCCTGCTCCAGCACGCCGTCATAGCGCCCGCCGTCCTCCTGGGAGACATGCAGGGCGAACTCCAGTTCGCTGACGATCCTGTTGTTGGCCTTGTTGGGACGCGTGATGTGCGCCTGCTCTTCTTTGGGCATGCCGAAGGTATCCTCGTACCCTGTCTTCTCCCGGTTCCCACCGATGGATGTCTTTAGCTTTATGAATTTTTCAACAATCCCTGCCATAGCAACCTCCTCTGTATTATTTTGTATTGTTTGTTATAATATTTTTCGTTTTATTATAGCATATCCATGCTCTTTTTCAAGCCTTTTTTGTGGCATTTATGCTTTTTTCCTGTTTTCTATTCAAATTTACTATAATTTTATATTGGTTTCAGTGTAGAACAGACATAGCAAATATGTCATATCGAACATTCGAAAGCAGCCGCGGACAGTCCGCCTGTTCCCTCAGCCGATCAGAACCTTCTTCCCCGCAAAGGCAAAACCGTATCTGCGGATTTTGTCCTCGGGGATTCCCTTTGCCAGGAGGCCCGCGGCATACTGCTTCTCCTCAGTCTGCCGCAGGGCTGCCTGTACCGTGTCCTCCAGGGTCTTCTCGCCCTTTTTCCTCGGATTGTGCATCTTGAATTCCAGGATAAACGCCGTCCTCCCGGTTCAGCGGCTCCAATATATACTGCTTAACGGTTATAATTTCCGAGCAACCCGACTGCATAACGCCAGCCATATGCGTTTAACCAGTGTAGTACGGTAAATTCTGGCGTTATGCAGTATAACATCGTAGCGTCCAAATCTGCTCTCGCGGTTGGAGGTGATTGTATATCTGCCCGCCAGCTCCACCATCAGGCCCAGGGCGAAGCCGTGGCAGAACTTTGATGATAGAATCATCTCTTCGATTCTATCATAGAAGCGCTCCGGCTCTGAGGCCTCCGATGACTCGCTTCCTGTGTCAAAGTAACTGAAGACCGCCATGGACACCCGGTTCATATACGCGTTCATGGCCTCCTCGTCCCCCTGCAGCAGCGCCTTTAGAAAATTGTTGAGGCGGACTTCCTTGTTGGTCAGGGACAGTTCATAGTTCTCCTCCCCGTCCTCTACCATGTAGTTTTCCACCTTCAGGTAGCCGCTGGCCACCAGCCGGCTCCAGATGGCGTTCTCGTCCTGGTCAAGCTGGCTGAATACAATCTGCCCGTCTATCTTCGTATGGAGCCTCCCGCCCTCCAGCAGATTCTCCATGACCATTTTCACATCCGGGCTCCCCTCCCGGATGAACTTCCCTGCAAGGCTGTTGGAGCTGGTGCCGATAGCCGAAGCATGGCACACTCCTTTATATCCTCTTGCACATTCCGTTTTTCGCCTTGTTCCGGTACTGCAGCGGCGTACAGCCGTAAGTCCCCCGGAACTGCCTGTCGAACAGGGACGCCTCCTTGAAGCCGCAGGACAGCGCCACCTCCGTCACGGGCAGGCTGGTCTCCTCCAGCATCCCCGCCGCCATGCGCAGGCGGAAGGCCGTCAGGTACCGCTTGGGGGACTCCCCCACCTGCTGTCTGAAGATGCGGTACAGGTACGTGCGGTCTATCCCCACCGTCCGGGCAATCTCCGCCACGCCGATCTCATAGCCGAAGTTGTTATGGATGAAGTCCAGGGCACGGTTCGCATAGTCCTGGGCCACCGTGCCCCCGGTGGGCTGCTTCGGCATCATATAGGACAATGCCAGATAGAGCCTGCCCAGCAGCATATAGCTGTTCACGTCGCCGTGGCCGAAGGAATCCACAAGCTGCATCATCTCCCTGCGCAGCCGCCCGCCGCTCCTGTCCCGGTAGATGGGCGTCTCTTTCCCCAGGCCGCATTCCCGCAGGATACCCGCCGCCGACCTGCCCCCGAAGCCGATCCAGCAGTATTCCCAGGGATCCTCCTGGTCTGCCTGGTAGCAGGTGGACTCCCCCGGCAGGATCAGGAAGCCCTGCCCCGGGCCTATCTCGTACCGCTCTCCCGCCCTGTCGTAATGCCCCTTGCCCGACAGAATCAGGTGGAACAGGAAATGGGGGCGCACCGCCGGCCCGAAGGAATGCCCCGGCCTGCACTTCTCCCAGCCGCAGAAGTAGAAGGCCAGCGCATCGCCGGACTTGATTTCCCGGTAATATTCTTTCAACTCTGCCATAGACATCCTCCTGTCTCCGTCCGGCTGCCGGCATCTCCGCCTGCCGCCTTTTGTCGCCGCTTCCCCGCCATCTGCTGCCTGGCCGCCCGCCGCCTTTTGGCGCTGCCTCCCCGCCGTTTCGTGCCCGAGCCTCCATGTCTGCACGGTTCCCTTCCAGTATAGCCCGCCCCGTCCCCGATTGCAATCTCTTTCGCAAGGCGCCTGCAACATTTATACAATTTCTCGAAACATAATCCCTATCGCGCTTTCCCAAAAGGCGATATGATATCAGGTATAATGAAAAAATTTTACGAATAGCCGCCCCGCCGCGGCGAAAGGAGCGAAAAATGCCTAAAATCACATTCATGGGAGCTGGCAGCACCGTGTTTGCCAGGAACGTGCTGGGGGACTGCATGTGCACGCCCGCCCTGCGAGACAGCGACATCGCGCTTTACGACATCGACCCCAAGCGCCTGGAGGAGTCCGAGATCATCCTGAGCGCAATCAACAAAAACACCAACGAGGGCCGCGCCACGATCCGCACCTACCTGGGCGTGGAGAACCGCAAGGAGGCCCTGCGGGGGGCGGACTTCGTGGTGGACGCCATCCAGGTAGGCCTCTATGAGCCCTGCACGGTCACGGACTTCGAGATTCCCAAGAAGTACGGCCTGCGCCAGACCATCGGCGACACCCTGGGGATAGGCGGCATCATGCGGGCCCTGCGCACCATCCCTGTGCTGCGGGATTTTGCGGAGGATATGGAGGAGGTGTGCCCGAACGCCTTGTTCCTCAATTACACCAACCCCATGGCCATGCTCTCCGGCTATATGCAGCGCTACACCAATATCAAGACCGTAGGCCTCTGCCACAGCGTCCAGGTCTGCTCCGAAGGGCTCCTGAAGGGCCTGGGCATGGAGGACAAGCTGGAGGGCCGAAAGGAGCTCATCGCGGGCATCAACCATATGGCGTGGCTGCTGGAAATCTACGACAAGGACGGCAACGACCTGTATCCGGAAATCAAGCGGCGCGCCGCGGAGAAGAACGGCACGGAGAAGCACACGGACATGGTGCGCTACGAGTACATACGCCGTCTGGGATACTACTGCACGGAATCCAGTGAGCACAACGCGGAGTACAATCCCTGGTTCATCAAGAGCCGCTGCCCGGAGCTGATCGACAAATTCAACATCCCTCTGGACGAGTATCCCCGCCGCTGCGTGAACCAGATTGCGGGCTGGGAGAAGGAAAAGAACGACATCCTGGCCGACGGCAAGGTCACCCATGACCGCACCAGAGAGTACGCTTCCTACATCATGGAGGCCGTGGTCACCGGCGTTCCCTACAAGATTGGCGGCAATGTGCTCAACGAGGGGCTGATTTCCAACCTGCCCGCGGACGCCTGCGTGGAGGTGCCCTGCCTGATCGACAACATGGGCGTGCATCCCTGCAAGGTGGGACGCCTGCCGGTGCAGCTGGCCGCCATGAACATGACCAATATCAATACCCAACTGATGACCATCGAGGCTGCCGTCACGAAGAAAAGAGAGGCCATCTACCAGGCCGCCATGCTGGACCCCCACACCGCGGCGGAGCTTTCCCTGGATGAGATCGTGGCCATGTGCGACGATCTGATTGAGGCACATGGGGATTATATGAAGGAGTATAAGTAGGAAGCGCCGCAGAACAGGGCTGCTTGGAGCGTTGCTCCTGTGAAGGACTTTCCTATGATGCGACGGGCGGGAGGATTACCTTCCGCCCGTCGTTTTTGCGGGGAGCTGGACTGGAGGTTGATTTCTTTTTATAGCAAACAGGTGACGGGCGATCACGAGCGGTGGGAGCGGTTCTGCGCTGCGGTCAAAGGAGGCGATGCAGAGGCCGTGCAGGAGCTGTTCGGCGCGTTCCTTTCAGAGTCCATCAGCATCCGGGACACAGCGGTGAGGAAAGCCAAGAAGGAGAACTTCTACCATGGCATGTTCCTGGGCCTGCTGAGGGCGGAGGGAAGCTGGATCGTAAAGTCCGAGTCCGGCACGGGCTACTCCGACATCCTACTCATGGTTCCCCGCGAAAGGATCGGATGCATCATCGAGGTGAAGTACGCTGAGAAAGGCGCCTTTGACGCGGCCTGCCGGGAGGCCATGGAGCAGATCGAGACCCATGAATATACCGAGCTGCTGCGGAGCGAGGGCATGGAGACAATCCATAAGTACGGCCTGGCCTGCTTCCGGAAGTCCTGCCGGGTGACGTATGAAAAGGAATAAAGGGTGGCGGAAAGTTCGGCGCAGTCAGGGAAAGGTCAGAGATTAATGATTTTCGCCTGGCTGCGGTAGGCCATGGGAGTCATCCCGTAGTATTTCTTGAACGTCTTGTAGAAATAGCTGATGTCCGTATATCCCGTGTGCAGCATGATTTCCTCCACGCTGAGCCCGGAGTTGCGCAGCATGACGCCCGACTGCTTCATCCGGAACTCCCGCAACAGAAAGGTCAGCGAATGTCCTGTCTCCCTTTTGATATACCGGGAGAGATAGCTTTCGCTTTTATGGAAATGCTCCGCCAGGGAAGAGAGGGTGATGGTACTGTAGTTCTCTCGGATATAGCGGATGATGATGGGCAGCTTGTCGCCGGCCATCCTGCCCTGCTTCAGGGATACCATCCTGTCTTGATAATAGCTCAGGGCATAGGCCAGAAAGGCCATGGTATGGCTTACCAGCAGGAAATTGCTGCTGGGGAGCCTCCTCTCCAGGGCCTCGAACATGTCCAGCACATAGCGCTTCAGCCGCTTATCCGGGGCACAGCGGAACCATATCACGCTGCTCTCATCCCTGCCGTACAGCACTTTCCAGAAAAACCGGGACAGCACCTCCGACTCTGTCAACAGCGTAGAAAAGGCATTCTCAAAGGTGCTGATTCGGATGACGATATTGACTACGGCATCATCATCATGAAAGGAGAAAATGGTCTGCTCCACATCCGGCGGCACGATGATGAAGTTCCCCGCTGTCAGCGTCTGCCGACCGCCGTTCTTTGCGTAAAAGAAGCATTCCCCGTTCAGTACGCAGGTTATCTTGATGAATTTCAGATGATGCCAGAAGGGCGGACAGTATCTGGCATTCAGGAAGACGTTCACGTCCGCTCCCTCCATGATATAGCTTTCCGACAGTTCCTCCTGCATATCCGAGGGCGGGGCTTCCGGCACCTGGATACCCCCCGGACGCCCTGCTGGTATATTTCGTTGAATTCCTGCCAGGTATGGTATCTGTATCTCTCCGCATCATACCAGCAGGGTGCGGCCTGGAACAGAATCTTGTACTGCTGCTCGGCAGGGCTCAATGCGTAGCGCTTTTTGACGTTCGCCTCTTCCATAGCCTGAATCCTCCTTTGCGGTTCTGCGTCTGGGCGGTCTCCCAGACACGTTTTCGCCTGGGGCAGGTATCCCGGACATCGGCCCGGCCTGACGCGCCAGTGCCAGTTCCGCCCCATAATCTGCCGCCTTTCATGCCGGTTACAGGCAAGCCCGGCTCCTGGCGTTTTCACGGTCAGGCCTTTTTCAGCAGGATGCTGTATCTGCCCCGGGAAAATGTCCCCACGTCCAGGAGGCCCTCCCCTGCCATGCGGGCATCTGCCTTTCGCTGACCGTTCACCGTCAGCTCCTGCTCCCCCTCTGTCGGAAGCCACACCTGTGCCTGGGTACCGAAAGGAACCTCCAGCTCACAGGCAAGGCCTGTCCTCCCTTGCTTCCAGGCGAAGGAAATCTGTCCATAGGGGCTGGGGACCGTGGCTCGCGCATGCTCCACGCCCTCCGGCAGGCAGGGCCGTATCCGGATTCTGCGGTAGGCCGGCTCCAGGAAGTCGATTCCCGCCAGATATCGGCTGAACCACTCTTTTACATGCCCCATCATGGCATGGTTCTGGGATCTCTCCATGTCCCAGTATTCCGGCAACGTAGTTGCTCCCCTATCCACGAAGTACCAATAACTGGGCTGGGTGCGGTTGGTGACGATCCGGTACACCACATCGCTCCTGCCGTATCGGGCCAGCGCCGTGAAGAGCTGCTTTAACCCCACCTCCCCTGTGGACAGATGGTCGCCTTTGCGGTGCACCTCCTCCACCAGAAGCTCCACCGTCCGGGGGATATTCTGCTCCTCCACCACCCCCGCGTACAGGGGGCAGGCGAAGCTGGCTTCGCTGCCGGATCCGTAGACGCCCGTTTCCGGGTGATAGAATCGCTTATTGACGGAATGCCGAATTTTTTCTGTCAAATTCCTGTACTCTTCCGCTTCTTTGGGCTTCCCCAACAGCACGGCCGTCCGGGCAGTGACATCCACGATATTGTAGAATGCACAGCTCCCCACCAGCTCCCTGGGCGTTGTAGTGTCGAAAGCGCCCCAGTCGCCCATCTGGATGTGGTACAAAATATACTTGTCCGGCCTGGTCTCCTCCTCCAGGTAAGACACATACCGCTTCATGGCGGGATATGCCTTTTCCAGCAGTCCGGTATCCCCGTAAGCCTCATAGTAGTCCCATGGCATCAGGGCGCAGACGCCGCTCCAGTTGGGGTCGTGGGCCAGTCCGCTGATCCGCTGGAACTCCGGCGCGATGGCGGGGATATAGCCGTTTGCATACTGGGAATCCAGGATGTCCCGTAGGATTTTGCCCATCCATGCCCTGATGTCATAGCTCTGGGACATGGAGAAGAACATCAGGTTCGTGGTCTCCAGCCACCCCAGCTTCTCAATCTGTGGGCAGTCCGTGAAGACGCTCATCATATTACACTCTATCGAACGTGTGGTGATTCTGTCAATAGCGGAGAGGACTTTATCCGAGCTCTCGAAGCTGCCGGTCTGCTCATTCAGGACCCGAAGGCGATACCCTCGAAAACTGTCCCTGTCCGGCACGCCGGGGAAGCCCTCCACCTCCAGGTAGCGGAAGCCATGGTAGCAGAATCTGGGCTGCCATTCCTCCGCCCCCTTTCCCCTGATCCAATAGGTGTCGCAGATTGTCCCGGGATCCCCCTGGGTACAGCTGTACTGATCTACGCCTCCGTCCTCTCCCAGGGTCTCCGCCGGGTATATGACGATTTTCCGCCCGGCCATATCCGGCGTGGTATCCCGCAGAATCAGCTTCTCAAAGCCCGCGCTGTTCTTTCCCATATCTACGATATAACGGCCACTTCCAATCTGCCAGACAGCTATTGGCACCAACTCCTCCACGATGCCGATAGGCGGCGTGTTCCTGGCCGTCAGTCTTCCGGCGGGCGGCTGCTTTTCCACAGCATGCTGCCAGTTTCCATAGGAACAGCCCGGCTCGCACCAGCCGTCTATCTCCAGGCGCCCGTCATAGTCCTCCCCGCCGTACCAGTTGGAGAATACCAGAGGGCCTGCCGCATACTGCCAGCTTTCATCCGTCACGATCCTCTGGACGCTGCCGTCCCCGTACCAGATCTCCAGCTGGAAGATTCCCTTGGCGTCCCCGTAGAATCCGGAGTCCTTCTCCCGCCAGCCGTCGGTCTTCTGGTAGCGGGCGGGCAGCGTATAGACCTCCTCATAATTCCGGTATTGGCCGTTCCCCAGCCAGAAGCCCAGCACGTTCTCCCCCGGGCGCAGCTTCCCGTCCAGGCTCCATGTCTTATAATAGACGGTTTTTTCGATAATCAGAATCCCATGGTTCGTAGTAATCCCGGTCTGTCTTCTCACCGTTGAGGAATACATCCGCCAGCCCCAGGCCGCAGCCATAGAGGCGCGCTTTCTTTATTTCCCCTTCTTTTACATGGAAGGACTTCCGGAACAGCGGCGTCGCGTCCTCCTCTTTGTGCCTACCGATCCACCGGGCCTCCCAGTCCGTCTCCTCCAATAGCCCCATCTCGAACCAGGCCGCCTCGCTCCAGTCCGTCTGCTGCCCGCAATCGTCCCAGGCCATGACGCGCCAGTAGATCCGCTCCCTGCTTTCCGGCCTCCTGCCGCCGTAGCGTATGCCGAAGGGCCTTTCTCCGGAAACCTTTCCGGAATCCCAGGCATCGGCCTTCCCTCTCTCCAGGGCCTCCAGGCTGCCCGCTGCCTGAATCCTCCAGGCGCTCTGGAACCGGCTAACCTCCCCCTCGTCCACCTCCCATCTCCAGGAGAAGACAGGATGAGAGTCTTCCAGTCCCAATGGATTTTTCGTATATTGTGTCATTAAATCTATCAGCTTCATTTCTTTTTTCTCCTATTTAAAGTCGCTGCGAGAAAGCGCTAAAGGGTAAAGTCACTCTATCCTTACCCCTTCACGGAGCCAACCACGATTCCCTTCACGAAATATTTCTGCACGAACGGATATACCACCAGCACGGGCAGCATGCCCATGAAAATCTGGGCGCATCTGACAGTCCTGTCGGAAATGTTCTGGGGGGGCCTGCAGGTCTCCCGCCCCAATCAGCGCCATATCCCGCTTCACCACCACGGTCTGCAGATAGGAGGCCAGCGGGTAGTTCTGGGAGAAATTGGAGAATAGAAGCCCGTCAAACCAGCTGTTCCAGTGGCCCACAAAGGTGAACAGGGAAATGGTGGCGATGCTGGGCAGGGCGCAGGGCACATAAATCCGGAAGCAAGTCTGGAGATGCCCCGCCCCGTCAATCTGGGCCGCCTCCTCCAGTTCCCTGGGAATCCCCCGGAAGAAATTCAGCATCAGCACCACATTGTACACGGACACGGCAATGGGCAGGATCAGTGCCCAGATACTGTCCATCATCTTCAGGTTCTGAATCAGGATATAGCCCGGAATCAGGCCGCCTGAGAACAGCATAGTGAAGAAGAATAACCACACATACACTGTCCGGAACCGGAACCTGTCCGCTTCCTTGGACAAAGGATAGGCAATCAGGATAGTCAGGAGCATGGACAGGGGCACCCCGATTCCTACCCGCTGCAGGGAACGCAGCACCGCATTCCAGAACTCCTTTCTGCCCGCCACATACTGATAGGAATAGGTGGTGAACTCCACGGGCAAAAGCTTCACCAGCCCGGCGGCAGCAGCCGTATTGCTGGAAAAGGACAGGGCCAGCACATGGATTACCGGCAGCAGGCATACCGCCGTCAGCAAAAACATGATACAATAGTTGATGATTTCAAATACAATCCTGCTAACTGTTTTTTTCTGCATGCCGTCCTCCTTAGAAAATGCGGTAATCCGCAAACTTATATGCCAGGAAATAAGATACCGAAATGAAGATCGTGGAGACCACCGACTTGAACATGCCCACCGCCGTGGCAGGGCCGTACTGGGCATCGATGACGCCCATCCGGTACACGAAGGTGTCGATGATGTCGCCGCTCTCGTAGACCGCCGGGCTGTAGAGGTTGAATACACCCTCACGGACCGGATTTCGTTCAAAAGCAATGCGAACACAATCGGCACCAGCAGCCCCAGCACAATCTTCCAGAACGCGATGATGATGGTATTCTGCAAGGCCCTGTTGAAGCCCGGCAGGCTGAATACGAAGCGGAAGTTCTCCAGCCCGCACCATTTCTGGTCCCCGAACAGCCCCTTGCTGGGAATGAAATCCTGGAAAGCCATCACCAGCCCTCCCATGGGCACATAGCTGAACAGCAGCACCAATGCCAGCCCGGGCAGAATCATGAAATGCAGCGGCAGCTCCCGCCGGAACATGGCAGCGGTGTATTTCCTTTTATAGCCCTTTTTCTTCATCTATGTTCACTCCTCTCCGGGCGCGGCGCGCCCTTGCCTGCGGTTCTGCGCACAAAAGAATGCGGCATTCAATCCTTTCGGACTTCACGCCGCATCCCTTTGTCAAAGGCCTGTAGCCCCGCAGGCTTCAAAAATATATATGCTCCTGTTTACCTGGTCTGATACCAGTCGTTCACTTCCTGGATGATCTGCTCTCCGCCCGCAGCCTTCCAGCTTTCGATGACAGAGTCGTATTCATCTACGCTCATCTGCCCGGAGATGATTCTCACGATGGCTTCGTCCAGCATAGCCTCCAGGGTGCCGGATTTGCTGGTCATGGTGTCCGTAGGCGCGCCGTAGAACTCGTCATAGACCAGGTTGCCCGCCTCCTGATAGCCAATAAGTACAGTCTGGGAGCCTCCCTCGTTGAATTCGATGTTCCAGCCCCACAGGCTCCTGTCCCCGTCCAGGTTAGCCTTGCAGTAATTGTACATATTGGTCTCTTCGCCGTTCATGCTCTCGGTGGAGCCGTCCGCCATGGCGGCAATCACCTTTCCTGTGGTAATCTGGTTCTTGTTGGGCGTGTTCAGGGACACGGGAGACAGTCTCCAGAGCCCTTCCATGTCCCCGCCGGGATTGATGTACTTGGCATATTCGGCGGTGTCGTCGCCAAAGCTCTTCTCGCAGTACAGGTTCAGCATCTCGATGAACTTCTCAGGATGCTCGCACTTGGCGCTGACTACATACCAGCTGCTGGTGGCCATCCGGATGCCCGGCTCCACCACAGCGCCCTCAGCGGAGGGAATGATGGAGAAGGGCCTCCAGTCCGCCTCCGGATCTGCGGAAGCGCTGTCCTGCAAAGGGTACAGCCCATAGGCATGCCATGCGTACACCACGCCGCATTTCCCTGCCACCAGGGGCTCGATGGAAGCTGCGTCATCCTTTACGTAGAACTCCTTGTCCAACAGGCCCTCCTGGTACCACTGGGCCAGCTTTGCCAGGGGCTCCTTCATGTCCGCGGTGGCCTTGTCGTACTGGAGCCTTCCGTCCTCCGCCACTGTCCAGTAGCCGGGATATACGCCGTAGCCATGGAAGAATCCGGGAATGTTAGCTGTATTGCCGATCCGCATGCCCACCGCTCCGTCACCGGCGATGTCCCCGAAAGCTTTCATCACAGCCTCCAGCTCATCGATGGATTTCGGTGCTTCCAGATTTGCTTTGTCCAGCCAGTCCTGCCTGATCCACAGCATGTCGGCTGTCTCTATGTCGCAGTCCACGAAAGGGAAGCCGTACTGCACGCCGTCAAAGGTAGCGGCTTCGATACATTGCGGGCCTGCGTCCTCAATCAGTTTCTTGAGCCTGTCACTGGCATACTGCTCAAAATAGGGCGCGATGTCCACAATCAGCCCCGCGTCGGCCATCTGCTTCATGGTAGTCTTGTCCACCTGGCACACGTCCGGGATGTCTCCCGAGGCAATGGCGCCGTTGAGCTTCTGCTTCCCCTGGTCGCCGTCCGTGGCCACCCATTTGTAGACCACCTGCACGCCCACCTCGTCCGCGTACAGGTCGTTCCAGAGATTGTCCTCCCAGCTGGCATCAATCTGGGCGAAGATGTTGGACTCGATAGAGGCGTCAGTAGTCCTGGCGAAGGAGATGGGAATCAGCTCTCCCTCCTGGCCGCCGTCCTCCGTATCCGTCCCTTCCGCGCCGCTCTCCTGTGCCGAATCTCCGGCTGCATCCGCCTGGGACGTACCGGATCCCTGTGCCGGCTGACTGGTTTCATTTGTCCCCGCGCCATTGCCGCAGCCTGTGAGCAGCCCCGCCGCCATGACGATTCCGGCCAGTGCCGCGCCGCATGCCTTGAATGATTGTTTCCTCATGTTTGACCTCCCTTTTGATGATTTTATACTGCACACCAATTAACCTTACAGTACAACCCGACTGCAGACCGCCAGCCAGGCATTTTCCTGAAGGCATCACTGTAAATCCTGACGGTCTACAGTATATTTTCTTCAGAAAACCGTTCCTCTGATAATCTGATTATAGGTCTGTATCGACCTCGCGTCACTGGCTATTTGATTGGTTTATTTTGACCTTTTGTACATGGGCGGCCTCCACCCTGTCCGTGTGGCGTTCATCCGATAGGGGACTGCCCTCCTGATAGATGCCCTCATAGACCACCAGTGCGTAGTTTTTTGCGCCCCCCGACAAATCTCTTTTGCTTGTAAACGCGTGAGGGTATGTGGTATAATATTGACTCAGAAAGGAACTGGTATGGGGAAAGGAGGTCCGCCATATGCCTGATGATGGAAAAAAGGCGCTCCCGGTGGGGATAGAGTTCTTCCGGGACTTCAAGTCGAAGGATTATTACTATGTGGATAAGACGGCATTCATCGCCGAGCTCTTAAGGACGAAAGGTGCCGTGAACCTTTTTACCAGACCCAGGCGCTTCGGGAAGAGCCTGAACATGAACATGTTCAAATGCTTTTTCGAGATTGGGGCGGATGCCTCCCTGTTCGAGGGGCTGGCCATTTCCAGGGAGATAGAGCTGTGTGAGCAGCACATGGGGAAGTACCCTGTCATACACTTAAGCCTGAAGGACGTGGAGGGCGGGGATTATGAAGCTGCGCTAAAAATGCTGGCGGGGATTATGAAGCAGGAGGCCCGCAGGCATCAGTATCTCCTGGACAGCAGCAGGCTTACGGAGATAGACAAGGAGTCTCTAAAGCAGCTTTATGCTCCCTGTCTGGACGAGGATACCGTAAAAAGAAGCCTAAATCTTCTTTCAGAACTGCTTGGCAAGCACTATGGCCGCCGGGTGGTGATTCTGATCGATGAGTATGACGTGCCCCTGGACAAGGCCTATCAGGAAGGTTATTACGCACAGATGGTCAAGCTGATCCGCTCCTTCCTCAGCCAGGCCCTCAAGACCAACGAGAGCCTTGATTTCGCAGTGCTCACCGGATGCCTGCGTATTGCAAGGGAGAGCATCTTCACAGGCCTGAACAACTTCAAGGTGCGCTCCATATCCGATGAGCAGTGCGCGGAGTATTTCGGCTTCACGGACAGTGAGGTAAAAGAGATGCTCCGGTATTACGGCGCAGAAGACCGTTTTCCGGACATGAAGGAATGGTATGACGGCTACCATTTCGGGAATGTGGACGTCTACTGCCCCTGGGACGTGATCAACCAGTGCGACCTGCTGCGGGTGTCAAAGGATGCCCCCATGAGGCCCCACTGGGAGAACAGCAGCAGCAACGCCATCGTCAGGGACATCCTGGAGAAGGCCACCGAGGCCACCAAAGCCGAGATCGAGGCTCTGATCTCCGGCGAGGCGGTGGAGAAGGAGATCATCCCGGAGCTGGCCTACACCGACCTGGAGAACGAGGACAGGGCAATCCGGCAGACCTATCTGTGGAGCGTCCTTTACGCTACGGGATATCTGACCGATGCCGCAAGGCCGGAGGGGAGGGTCCATAAGCTGGTGATCCCCAATAAGGAAATCCGCAGAATCTATGAGGACAGGGTACGTTCCTGGTTCCGTGCGAGAACAACGGGTGATCACGAGCGGTGGGAGCGGTTCTGCGCTGCGGTCAAAGGAGGCGACGCAGAGGCCGTGCAGGAGCTGTTCGGCGCGTTCCTTTCAGAGTCCATCAGCATCCGGGACACAGCGGTGAGGAAAGCCAAGAAGGAGAACTTCTACCATGGCATGTTCCTGGGCCTGCTGAGGGCGGAGGGAAGCTGGATCGTAAAGTCCGAGTCCGGCACGGGCTACTCCGACATCCTACTCATGGTTCCCCGCGAAAGGATCGGATGCATCATCGAGGTGAAGTACGCTGAGAAAGGCGCCTTTGACGCGGCCTGCCGGGAGGCCATGGAGCAGATCGAGACCCATGAATATACCGAGCTGCTGCGGAGCGAGGGCATGGAGACAATCCATAAGTACGGCCTGGCCTGCTTCCGGAAGTCCTGCCGGGTGACGTATGAAAAAGGATAGTTTTAGAAAAAACACCCATGAAGCTGTGCGGCCTTTCGTGCAGAGCTTCGTGGGGTGTCTTTAGACCTGCCGCTTTTCCTGCAGGAACCTCTTCAAAAAGAACGCCAGGAAATAGGGAAACGTATAAAACCTGCCGTTATATCCGATATTCTTCATGCCGAACTTGATTCCGTACTTAACATCCCCATAGGCCTCCTCCTGAATCAGGCGGTTCAGGGAGGCTGTGGCGCCGTCAGCAGCTTTTACCTCCACTGGAATCAGAGAATCCCTGTCCCTCACGAAGAAATCCATCTCCAGGGTCCCCTTCTCGTTCCTGTAAAAGTACAGCGGGTATCCCTGTTTTACCAGCATGTCCCCTACGATATTTTCGTAGATGGCCCCCTTGTAGGTATTGAAGTTCTTATTGAAGCGCAGATCCTCCTGCACCTCGTCGTCCAGGGAGCCGATCAGCAGTCCGGTATCTCGGAAATAAATCTTGTAATAATCCGGATTGTAGTTGCCCCTCAGCGGCAGCTCCGGCTGGGCCATGCAATAGCAGACATTGACGATTCCCGCGTTTTCCAGCCATTCCACCGTGCCCATGTACTCCCTGCTCCTGGCCCCGCGCACTACCTTGGAAATCTGGAATTTCTTGTTCTCTTTGCCCAGGAATACAGGGATTTTCCGGTAGACGTTCAGGATGCGGCCCTGATCCAGTCCTCCGGCGTATTTCGTGATGTCCTCCTCGTAGTCCAGCAGAATCTGCTTCTGCATCTTCAGGGTGCCGCTGTAGTTTTTGTTTTTTACGAAGGAGTTCACGATGGCGGGCATCCCGCCCAGAACCATGTATTCTCTGAAATTCTCGAACATGGTGTCCAGCTCCAGCCTGGAAAAGGACTCCAGCTCCAGCATATGGTGGTACAGATCCGCAATCTGGCTCTCCTGGTAGCCCTTTGCCCACAGGAACTCCTCGAAGTCCATGGAATGCATCTCATAGTCTTCCTTATAGCCCACGCTGTTGGATTCGATTTCCCGATAGTTTATTCCCATCAGAGAGCCGGAGCAGATACAATCGTATCTCCCGTCCTGTTTGAAGCTCTTTAAGCTGGTGGCGCAGTTGGGGCAGGCCTGGAGCTCATCGAAGAAGAGCAGGGTCTCCCCGGGCACCAGGGAGAAGTCTGGTGCAATCAGGGAAAGGTTCTTCAGGATAGTGTCAACCTGGAAGCCATCCTCGAAAATGCCCCGGAACTGTTTTTGCAGCACAAAATTGATTTCCACGACATGTGCGTAATTCTCCCTGGCGAACTTTCGGATTGATTCCGTCTTGCCAATCTGCCTGGCCCCCTTTATGATCAGCGGCAGCCTGTCCGGATTGCTCTTCCACGATGCCAAGTCCCTGTCGATTTTCCTGCGCAGCAGCTCCATTTCCTGTCCTCCCGCTGGAATCCTGATTTCCTGTTTCTATGTGGTGCCTTTATGCTATCACAGAATTCCTGTTATTTCAACATGAATCTATCACAGAATTCCGTCCATTTTCCCTATATATCTACACAAAATTCCTCGAAGCTGTACGATGTGAATACCGCCCTAATCCCTGGAATTGAATTCCACCCTAATCCCCGGAATTGAATTCCACCAGCTTCTCCCAGTCAATCCCCCCGTCCTCCTTGCAGAAGCTGTTCGAGAATTCCCGAATCAGCCTGTTCGCCGCCTTATTGTAGCTCTCCTTGTAGGATGCCACATACTGCTCCGGCATGGTTCCCATGAAGGTGATTATCTTGACGTAAAAATCCTCATCCCCTGTAAGCTCCGCCCAGAACTGTTTCCCCGCCAGCTCCTGATACATCTTTGGCTTACCCTTGCCGCTGTCCTTCTTTTTGCCATAACAGTATCCTATATAGGCCTCAAATCTGGCCTTTGCCTGCTGTGCCAGCTTAGATGCCTCCATGAAATTCTGTTCCTGGCGTTTCTTGCTGTCCGCGTTGAATACGGAAGGGCCGCTCTTGACCGCAATGGCATAAATCGTATTGTTTTTATCATCCTGTATCATCAGGTCGATGCCTTCGGCCAGCGCCTTATTTCCACCGCTTACCGCAATGGCAATGGGCTCAAAGAAGCAATTGCCAAAAATCGTTTCCTCACTGGACGTCACAAAGGCGCTTAAAACAGACTCCACTATCTCCGAGGCGCTTTCCATCGCTTTCGCGCGATACAGATATGGATTCTTTCTCCTGATCACTTTCCTGATATCAAGCGTGTCGATCTTTTCGATCAGCGTTCCATAAAATGTTTCCAGCGCTTTTGCTATAGCCTGTACTACCGCTTTTTCATCATAGGAATTGTTAATCGCCATATGAGCTTCCTCCTAATTCCATCGCATTCTTAATTCTGTTGTGTACGCCTGTTCCCCGGAATCGTTTTGTCTCTACGGTTGACGTCCTGTCTGCCGTCGCTATGACCGCCCTGCCAATGGCCTCGGCCAGCCCGACAGGAACCGCGTTTCCAATCTGCCTGTATTTCGCAGCTATGGTTCCGGTAAATTCCCAGTCATCCGGGAACTGCTGGATCCTGGCATACTCTTTTACGCTCAGCGGCCTGTCCTGTCTGGGATGGCAGAGCATCGTAGCCTTCTGGGCCGGTGACGTGGTGATCGTGGGGGAGGGCTGCGCATAGGACAGTCTCCTGTAAAACCCCAACTTGCCTCCGCCGGACGCATAAGCCCCTCCCATGGCGGCCGGGATCATTGCCGGAGGCAGATCCTTCCAGTTTCCGCCCTCCGGAACCATATGCAGATATTCCCTTCTGTCGCCGCTTAACGGCGCATACTCCCCCGGAGCGTCCTCCAGATCTTTTATCGCAAACCCCACTGTCTTCCACCTGTAATCCGGATTCTGGTGCATCTGGAAATGCGTGGGCATGGGCAGGAATATCTCTTCCTTGTCCCTGCTGCCTATCAGCACAAACCGCTCACGAAATTGAGGCACCCCGTAATTGACGGCATCCAATATGCCGTATACGGTCCTGTATCCCAGCTTCTCGAACTCAGCCAGAATCACGTCCAAGACCGTCCCCAGCCTTTGCTCGGGATCGTCCTTCTCCCTTTTATCCGCCGGAACATGCTTTAACGGTGCGGAGACAATGCCTTTTACATTTTCCATGACGAAAAAGCGTGGGCGTATGTAGTCTATCATCCTGATGAAATCCATGAAAAGGCTTCCCCTGGGGTCATTGATCCCAAGCCTCTTCCCGGCTGTCGAGAAGGGCTGGCAGGGCGGGCCGCCGCAAATCATAAATGGCTCCCCCACATGCAGCCCGGTCAATGCCAGGAGCGCTTCCGGCTTTATTTCCCGGATGTCTCCCCCAAGGACTTTATGCCCATTCGCTTTCATCGTCTCCACGCAGGCCGGTTCAAAATCCTGCCCTATCACGATGTTCAGCCCTGCCCTTCCAAGGCCGATGTCCAGACCCATCGCCCCTGAAAACAGTGAGATCACATCCCTGTTGTCCTTATATGCATCATACCCCTTTTCCAGAGAATGCGGCTTTTCGGATGAATGCGGTTCTTCCATGTCAAAATTTTTCATGCTCTCCATTAGGCAGACTCTCCAATAATGATACCTGTTTCAAAAATCAACATTTACGTTCCAATTATAAGACATATCATTTGAACAGTCAATTCCATAAACCGTTCACAATCGAGTAGACAGTAGGCGCGCAGGCAGAAAAAGCAGTCTGGACATGCTTTCGCCCATGCCGGGCAAACAAAGGAGCGCGGATGTCTAATCTGGCTTCCGCGCCCCTTTTTACAGTCTACTGTATCCTGATATCCTCCGCGCACTCCCCCACGATGATCCCGGCTTCCTCCAGGCTCTCCGCCTTCCTGCCGTCCCGGTAAAAGTCGCGGATTTCGATGCCGCGAACCGAAAATTCCTGGCTGTAGCCCGCAATCACCGAGGGCTCCTCCCCGTCTCCCGACATGATGTTTACCTTTTCCACCAGGATGTCCCGGATGCCCCGGCCCGGCGCAGGGTTGTAGTCACGGTTCCATTTCACCTGGAAGTCCAGCACCTTTCCGTGTTCGAAGGGCTCTATGCGGATGCGGCGGTAGGTTACATTCCGCACCAGGTTCTTATCTCCGGCATTGATGGCCATCACGCCCAGGTATCCGGGCTGGAATTCATGATGTTCCAATACATCGATGTCTTCAAACAGGATTTCCTCGATGACGTCGCCCTCATGGGCATGGTCCCCGTGGGTGCCGATCATCATGGGATGGGCCACGTCCGCCCAGAGGGCCGTCCGGCGCACGGTGATTTCCCTGCTGCCGCCGTAATTGTCCCAGCGGCTGCCGTAGATGGCCACGCAGTCGTCGGAGGTGCGCAGGAAGCAGTCCTCCACCAGCACCCGTCTGCTGCTCATCATGTCCACCCCGTCGCTCCAGCCCTCGCAGCTAAAGGACTTTATATTGCGGATGGTCACATCCTCGCAGTCCCCCAGGGATACGGTATAGTGGGGCGGATTGATGAAAATCAGGCCCTCCAGCAGAATGTCGCGGGAATGGTTGAGCCGTATGCCGTTGATGCTGCTGAACCTGGCAAAATCCGCCAGATACAGGATTCCTCTGCCGTCTATGCGCAGCCCCTCCCCGTGCTCCAGGGCCAGGCCGCCGATGAGGATGGCCCCGGGCTCCAGGTAGATATGGGTGTGAGAGGGCAGATGCCAGACACATTCCCCAATATAATAGATGCCTGGCTCCACGTAGAGCGTCCTGCCCTCGGGCATGGCCTCCAGCTGTTCGTTGATGCCGTCCCCCAGAAAGCCCGGCCGCTCCATGGAGCCGGGCACCACCAGCACATCGTCCCCGGTCTTGTCCGGCTGCTCCTCCAGGGCCCCAGCGAAGAGGTGCAGGTTGTGGAAGCGGTCTTTGTTCACTTCCACCGACAGGTTCGCCGGCCTGTCCAGCGTGAAGGTGATCCGCTTGGCCTCCGCCCGGGCCCGGATGCCCAGGGAAAGGGGGCGGATGTCCACCCGGTACACGGTGTAGAATTTCGGGAAAGTGATCTCCACCTCCACGCTGCCCTCAAAGTCGAAGCAGGCCATGGACGCGCAGCGCACGTCATGCATGTCCACCTTTACCCGGTAGGTCTTCAGCTCCTGCCAGTCCTGGGTGCCCACCGGCCTGACCCGCAGGCAGTAGTCCTCCTGCAGCACAGCGCCCCTGGGGACGGGGTACATCCGCAACTGATTTCTTTTCTGTGCCATATTGTTGCCTTTCTTTTTCTTTTTATCGTTTTTTATCAACCCATCAACTGTTTATCGTTTTTCATGGAACCTTTACACATAAGGTTTTGACTGCTATAATAAAGATGACACTGATACACAATCGACATCTTTAGAAAGCAGGTGATTCTATGCCCACAAACGCAGAAGTCATTGAGCGTCTGGCACGAAAGCTGGAAAGAGCACGTATCTTAAACGACCTAAAGGAGTGCAAGACTCTTGAAGAGTACCAGGAACTGACAAAAAAGTATGAAACCTTATGTAATGACGACAATGCCTGATTCCTCCCAGAGGAAAATCGTATGAACGGGCCCTCATGTCCGAAGGGGCGGCCGCAAGCATTCTGCCCGCGGCCGCCCTTCTTCTACATCGCTTCTATATCTCTTCTATCTTTTTCCGCATTTCCTTTTCCCTGTACATGTGGAGGCGTCCTCTCTTAGTTCGCGTTCTTCGCGTCAAGGAACGCCTGAATCTGGGAAATCAGCTCGGCGCGGATTTCCTCCAGACCTACTGCCTCGGCATCCGTATGCCACTGCTGAATCTTCTCCGCGGCCTCATCGGCATCGTACATGGAGATGGTCAGCTGCAGCTCATTGGACAGAGCGGACACATTGGCGATTTGGGTCTCCACATTGGTGGTGTCGAACACGAATCCGGCCAGAGGGCTCAGCTTGTAGGTGGAAGGATCGTACATATAGTCGAAGCGGGACTTGATTTCCTCGTTCTCGCTGACGAACTCGCTGACCCTGATGTAGGTCGGGTTCTGGGTAAAGGAGTAGGTGGGCATGGAGTAAGCCAGGTTCTCGTCGATGTCCAGCTTCTTGTAGCCGTCTTCGCCTACCGCTTCCCAATCCTCTCCCTCGATGCCCAGCTCGAACAGGTCATGGGCCTCCTGGCTGCCGAACATCCAGTCAAGGAAATACATCACGGCATCGGTCTTCTCGGACCACTCGGGCACTACCAGCCAGTTGTTGGTGGCCATGTCGCAGACCACTGCGCCGGGCTCCATATTGCGCTGGGCGTCTTCGATGACATAGAAGCCATACTCTTCGTCGGGGTTGGTCTCCAGGGCCGTCTTCACCTTGCTCTCGTACTCGCTCAGCGCGGAGTAGGCGATGGCTGCGGGCTTCTCCACGGTGTCGGTGCCGCCGCGGTTGGGATTCAGGTAGGGGTTCCACTTAGTACGGTCCTGAATGTATGCTGTGATGAAGTCGTCCTGATAGCCTGCGGGCATCTTGGCGAATTCCTCCGGGGAATCACCGGGAACCACTGCGTTCAGGACAGTCTTCTCATCCTCGCTCAGCCCCACCCAGATCCAGGTCTGGTCCCCGAGGACGTTCACATTGTCCTGGGTATACACATGGTCATGCTTGGCGGAGTACCAGGGGGAATCCAGGCGGAAGAAGTTCCAGAGGCTGACGCCGATCATGCCCTCCTCGTTCTCCTGTACGGTCTTCACGAACTCCAGGAGGCTCGCCTCGTCTGTGATGGGCGCGCAGTCGTACTTCTTGCGCAGGTCCTCGCGGTACATGAAGCCGCGGCTGTCTTCATAGAAGGTGGCCAGGTTGATGCCGTAGATGCCCTTCTGGTAGGAGCCGTCCTCCTGGCGGATGTAGGAGGTCATGGCCTGTACGAAATCCTCGGAGAAAGCGTTCTTCAGGCCCGGGAACGCGTCATTGCCAAAGTAGGAAGACAGATCCGCGAAGTTGCCGTCCTGGATGAAGGTGCTCAGCCCATGCCAGCCGCCGCAGAACATCAGGTCGAAATCCTCCTGTCCGATCATGGCCGTGGTCAGTTTGTCCTTGTAATCGCCGCCTGCCACCCATGCGAATTCGGGATGGATTTTGCTCATGACGGGGTCGTCCGCCGTCATCTCCTCGTATTTGGCCAGGACTTTGTCCAGGTTGCGGAATTCGTTCATGACACGGATCTTGATGGTGGTGTCCTCAATTTGGGGCGCTTCCTCCTGGCCGCCCTCCTCGGGAGCCTCCTCGCCGGAATCCTCAGCATTCTCCGCAGAGGATTCCCCGGAGTCTTCCGCAGAGGATTCCTGCTGCTCGGACTGCTGGGTGTCTGCCTGGCTGTCATTGCCCGCGTCATCCTTGCCGCAGGCTGCCATGGACAGGGTCATGGCTCCCGCCAGCGCCAGCGCCATGGTCTTCTTCAGAAACTGATTTTTCATTCTTATTTTCCTCCTTATTTGAAGTTCCGTATGTGCCCGCACTGTACCCAGATACGGCAGAGGATTTCCGCCCGCAAAATAACGCGTCCGTAAATCCTCTGGGGCACCGTTCGGGCACATACTGTTTGAAGTTCCGTATGTGCCCGCACTGTACCCAGATACGGCAGAGCATTTCCGCCCGCAAAATAACGCGTCCGTAAATCCTCTGGGGCACCGTTTGGGCACATACTGTCATATTTACATCCCCGCCACACCTCATGCTTCCCACAGCGGTGCGGCAGAGAGAAATAACGTTTTTACATCAACCCTTAATCGCCCCGACAGTAAGCCCGCTGGTGAAGTATTTCTGTACATAAGGGTACAGGAAGATGATGGGCCCGATGGCTACCACGGTGGTGGCCATCCGCAGGGAGTTGGTGGGGATCTCCCCCGCCGCTACGCCCGTGCTCCTGGCCATCTCCTTCATGGCATCCGCGTTGCGCAGCATCCGCATTAGCAGGTACTGCAGGGGGAAGAGCCTGCTGTCGTCCAGGTACAGCATGGCGTTGAACCACTGGTTCCAGTAGCCCAGGGCGTAGAACAGGCTCAATGTGGCGATGCCCGGCACGGACACCGGAAGGATGATCTTCCACAGAATCTGAAAGTCATTGGCACCGTCCATGTAGGCCGATTCCGACAGCTCATGGGGAATCCCGTTGAAGAAGTTCCGCATCAGGAACATGTTCCAGGCCCCGAAGGCCACGGGGATGATCAGCACGAATAGATTGTCCTTCAGTCCCAGGTTCTTGGTAATCAAAAGGTATGTAGGCACCAGCCCGCCCCCGAACAGCATGGTGAAGTATACGAAGAACGTAATCACGTTGCGGAACTTCACCTTCTTCAGGGACAGAGGATAGGCCATGGTGATGGTCAGGAACATGCTGAAGACGGTCCCCGCCACCGTCGTAAAGATGGTCACCCCATAGGCCCGGAAAATCTGCGCGTCCCCCAGCACCACCTGATAGGCCTGTATGGTGAAGTCCTTGGGGATAATCGGAAAACCGTATACGGCAAAATTGGCTTCCGTCTCAAAGCTGCTCCCCAGAATGATGGCAAAGGGAAAGAGGCAGTAGATGCAGAACAGCGTGGCTATGGCGTATACCACCACCTCGAACACCTTCTCGCCGCCGGACTTTTTGATGGCGGTTCCCTGAATTCTTGTTTTTCCCATATCATTTCCTTCCTTCTCTTATAAATTACAAAACCGGAAGAATCGCATCCCAAAGTGAACTCTGTTCGCTTTGCGATTCTTCTGTGTGCAACTTATACTGCACACCGGTTGAATTTGCAGTGCGACCCGACTGCAGACCGCCAGCCAGGTACTTCCCCGGAGACACCGCTGTAAATCCTGGCGGTCTGCAGTATAGATTTTCTTAGACTGTGTACTTTACAGCCTTAGAAAATCTTTGCACACTTAGAAGATTGCCGCATCCGGCTCTACTTTTTTGGTGATGAAGTTGGTGGCGAATACCAGCACCAGGCCTACAATGGACTGGAAGAAGCTGGTGGCCGTGCTCATCCCCAGGTTGTTCAGCTGCCGCAGCGCCCGGTACACAAAGGTGTCGATGACATCCGTGGTGGAATACAGGGCCGCATTGTCGCCCACCAGCGCGTAGATCATGCCGAAATCGCCGTTGAAGATCTTGCCCACGCTCATGATGGTCAGCATGATGGCCGTGGTCTTTAAGAGGGGCAGGGTGATTTTGGTAATCTGCTGGAGCCTGGTGGCGCCGTCCACCCTGGCCGCCTCGTACATCTCCTGGTCGAAGCCCGTGATGGCCGCCACATACACGATGGTTCCGTAGCCCGCCCCCTGCCAGAGCTTCAGGAGCACCAGGATCAACGGCCACCAGCCCGGATTGGTGTAGAACGCCGGGTCTGTCCCTCCATTGTCCACGATCCATCTGGTCAGGATGCCGCTGCCGCCGATGATGCCGCTCATGAACATGGCCACCACTGTCCAGGAGACGAAGTGGGGGAAGATGGCGATGGTCTGTACTACTTTATTGTAGACCTTCTTCTTGATCTCCACGAACACCAATGCCAGGATGATGGACATGACAGTGCCCGTGGCGATGAACAGCACGTTCAGGAAAATCGTGTTGAAGAAGATTTTGCCCACGCCCTTGTAGTTGAACAGGAACTGGAAGTTCTTCAGTCCCACCCAGGGGCTGCCCCAGATGCCGTCCTTGTAATTGAAGTCCTTGAACGCGATCAGCACGCCGTACATGGGATAATAGCAGAAGATCAATACCCAGATAATGGTGGGAAGCGTCATGAGATACAACAGCTTGTGCTTCCACAGCTCCTGCAGCCCGCCCGCAAAGCCCAGACGCTCTCTGCAGGGTCGGTCAGCCTGTGTCTTCGTCTTTTTCACTGTGTCCCCTCCTTGAATTTTAGTTCTGAGACTGTTTTGGTTTGTTAAGTCTATTTTAAGATACGGAAATCCGAAAACACATAGGAAAAAAGCTAGAAACAGGGTAATTTTTGAAGATGTGCCCGTAATGACCACAGAAAAAGGCCATGGGGCCGGATGCATTCCTGCTTCCGGCCCCATGGCCCGATTACATTTTTTATTCTTTCAGCTCATCGATATCCGTCAGATTGACCCCCAAAGAGTCGAGTACCGCTTTCAACGACTTGTAATCCTTTTTCAGGCCTTCATATGTCTTCATGGCATTCTCTTCTCTCGCATTTTTCATATGTGCCTGCACCTTCTGAAATTCATTGACTGTATCCCTGATAATTTCGGCTCCGCCCGGCATATAATCACCCGCTTTCTCCATACCGCCACAATCCCCCGGTTACAGCTTTATTATAGCAAAACGCCCATAGCATGTAAAGCGATATCTTGGCTTATCCCTCCTCCACACCAATGACTCCCCTGTCGATCAGCCCCTGGAAGACATGGTCAAATATGACGGCCTCCAGGTATCCGGAGATCCCCATGATGAACAGGGCGGGGAAATAGACGAAGAACCAAATCAGGAACACCGTCAGCGCCTGTATGGCCAGAACGGCCACCGTCCAGCCCGGGCAGCGGGCCATGATCGTCACGGCCATCCGGAAATGCCCGGAGGCCGTATTCCCGAACTTCGCCATAGCCGCGAACACAAAAGGGAACAGGGCCAGCACCAGCAGGGACAATACGGCGAACACGATGGTCTGCACCTGGTACCCCTCCCCCCAGAACAGGCTGTAATAGAAAAAGTCGAACGCGAATACAATCTGTGCCAGCACCAGGGGAACCCCCAGCTGCAGCCCCTGCTTCAGGTTCCCCCGGAACGCCTGGAAGAAGCGGCGGGCGATGTACCCCTCCCGATCCTTCACCGCCTGCAGCAGCACCTCGAAAAGGGCAGCCGTGGCGGCCCCCATGGTGAGGATGGGAAGGCTGCACAGGAACCACAATATCCCCACATACAGCATCATCACCAGTTTGTTTATCCCCCGCGCAAAGGGAGAATTCAGGCTAAATAAGTTCATGTCCTCTCTCCTCAGTCCGTCACCGCCACAGGCGCAACGTCTCCAGCGCCAGGAAGCTGCACCGCATAGTCCGTCAGCTGTTCCTGAATCGCCTCCAGATATTGTTCAAAACCTGCCCCGTACAAGCGCTGGTTGGCTTCCTCAAGAGCCTCCAGATAGTCCTCCCCGTATCCGCACACCAGCGGCTGGAAATATTGGAGCCATACCCGCTCTACCGCAGCCTGTTCCTTTCCAGACAGCACAAACGAAAATCCGTCCAGCGGATCGTCCTCCACCGTCTTCCCTGTCTCCTTGCTCCAGTCAGGAAACGCATGGTATACTTCTTCATCCCATTTCCTGTTCACGGGAATCCCTTCATAGCCCATTGTGTCGTCCGTAACGGCAGTCCAGCCAAAGCGGTTCTGGGAGCTGATCCCATCAAAACCGATTTTTCCGTCCACAAGGTTATAGTTTTCACCCTCTGCTCCGTATGCCACCAGAGAATAGTATCGCGCGTCCGTATGGATTTTTTCCAACAGCTCCATGGCCAGTTCCGGCTCCGTTGTCTTCGCTGAGATGGAAATCACAGAAGCGCCTGCAAGGGAGCCTACATGGTAGGTATCGAACTGAGCCAGATAAGGAAAAAAGTTGAATTCCCATTCGGGATTCTTCTCATACAAAGCCGGAATCCAATGGTTGTTCAGGGACCAGATGGGATTGTTGGTCTCACAGGGTTTCTTATCCTCCAGAATCAACGTTTTGCCCAGCTCACCCTCATTGTCGGATCTTGACAGCATATCGGAGTCCAGGATTCCGTCCCGCTTCCATTTCCAGATATAGGCCAGTACCTCCTTGAATTCCGGCGTCTCCGTACGGTTCAGCGCCTTATAGGGATTTGCTGCCTCCACCACCACCAGGGGCGTCTCCAGGCTGCTGTTCAGCTCCAAATATTTCCCCTTTGTGAGCAAGAGCCACAGACTGCTCCACACCCGGTTATCCGTGACCAAAGGTGCATCCCGATACCGCTCGTCCTGCTTTGCCCGGTAGAGATAGGCCTCCATGGTCTCCAGGTCGCAAACCTCCTCCAGGCCCCATTCCCTGCGCTGATCCTCTCTGTAGAAAAACCCCTCCCCTGCGCTGACGATTCCGCCCTGTCCGAATTGGGGAAGTCCATAAAGCCCTCCGTTAATCTCACATTTTTTCAGGGCATTGGCATCGTAAAAGGCGTAGTGCTCCTTCAGGGCCGGAACCGCGTCCAGGTAGTCGTTCATATCCAGGAACGCGTTCTTATAGACTAGTGTCCTGTAGTCGGAAAACACGCCCCCGGGAATGAAATCGTACTCCCCGGAGGCGGTCACGATGTTCAGCTGCCGCCTTTCGTTTCCCCAGGGAATGAATTCGAAGCGCAGGGTGCAGTTCAGCTCCGGGATGGTCAGGGCGTCCAGCTGCCTGTAGATTTCGTCCATCCCCTCCTCCGGCATGTTGCCCAGGGTGATGGCACGGAAATTGACGATGGGCCGGACAGCCTCCCCGCTCTCCCCTTCTTCCGCCCCCCGGCTGCAGCCCCCCAAAAGCAAAACGGACAGACAGAGCAGGGCAACCCCGCGCGGCAGGGCAACCCTGCGCGGCAGGGCGGCCGTCCGCCGCTTTCTGCTGCTTCTGTCAGCCTGCTGCCGTCCGAATGCGCCCTCCCCGGCGCTGTTCCCGGTCAGGAGGCGCTCCTCCGCGAACCCCCTCTTTGCGCACCTTTGTCTCTTCCTGTCACTTCTCATGCTCCACCGCCTCTTCCGCCTCCGTCCTGACAGGGATGTTGATGATCACGCAGGTGCCGATTCCCGGCGAGCTCTCCACCTGCACCGGGATGCTCTCCCCGAAGAACAGCTCCAGCCTGTGCTCGATGTTGGACAGGCCGTAATGGTTGCCCTGGTGGGACTTCTTCTTGTCCTCCTGGGTCATCCCCTCCCCGTCGTCGGTGACGCTCAAGGTGATCCGGCCGTCCTCCATCCACCCGTTCAGGATCACCATCCCCCGGCCGTCCGCCTTTTCATTGATGCCGTGGATGATGGCATTCTCCAGGAAGGGCTGCAGGGTGATCTTCGGAATCAGGCAGTCCAGGATGTCCCCGTCCACCTCCACCTCGTAACAGATTCGCCCCCTGTACCGGCGCTTCTGGATCTCCATGTAGGCCTCGCACATCTCCACCTCGTCCCGGATGGACACGATGTCCCTGCCCTTGCTCAGGGTGAGCCGGTAGAACCGGGACATGGCCTGGACCACGCTGCGGATGTTCTCGGACTCCTTCTTCTGGGACATCCAGTTAATCATGTCCAGGGTATTGTAGAGGAAATGGGGATTGATCTGGGACTGGAGGGCCTTCAGCTCCGCCTCCACCTTCTCCTGACCCAAAATGTACTGCTCCCGCAGAAGCGCCTCCACCTGGTCCACCATCACATTGTAATTGCCGATCAGCTGCCCGATCTCGTCCCGGGAGGGGCCCTCCTCCATCTTGCAGATGTTCCCCTCCTGAATCCGCAGCATCTGCTCCTTCAGGAGCTTCAGGCGGCCGGTGATGGACTTTGCCATGGTGGCCATCACCATCACCACCAGCAGGCTCACCCCCAGGAACACCATGCCCATGCCGCCGTTGGGCACGTTCATCCCCTCCCGGACGGCCCCCTTGGGGATGACGGACACCAGGTACACATTGGAGCCGTCGATGCGGCAGCTCCTGGCATAGCAGGGCTCCCCTCCAAGCGTGATGCTGCCGAACTCCCTGTCGTCAACGTTCCGCTGGGAAACCGACAGCCTGTGCAGCGCCTCCTCCGGCAGGTTGGAGGCCAGGAGGGTGCCGTCCGCCGTCTCCAGGTACAGCTCCTGCTCCTCGTAGGCGTTCTGCAGCATGTTCTCCAGATTCTTCCGCTCCATCAGGATGGCCAGGATTCCCACGGTCTGGCTGTAGTCATCCGGGTTCCACAGCTCCCTGGCGATGGCCGCGTAGGAGCCGCCTTTCCCGCTTCCGTCCAGCAGCACCCAGACAGGGCGCCCGTTGTTCTCCCGCAGGCTCTGGTACCACCGGGAGCCGTAGGCGTCCGTGAGAGGGCGGTACCGGCTGCTCTGGGCATTGACTACCAGGTAGCTGTCTTCGATATAGAAAACAATGTTGCTGGAATCCATGGTCATCTCCAGGCCGTAGGCATAGGAATTGATGTTCTCGAACAGCATCAGCTGCTCCGCCACGTCCATCTCCTTGTCATCGAAACGCAGCACCGGGCTGGCCATGTCGTTCACCGCGAACAGGGTGGAGATGTTGTGGAGCCTGGACAGCTTGTCCCCCACCGTCTGGTACACCTGGCTGTAGCCCTGGTTCAGCGCGTAGATCAGCCGCTCCTCGGTCTGGATCCTCACCGTGGCGAAGGACACCGCCATCACGATGCCCACCGGCAGGATGCCCCCCAGCACGATTAACAGGAGGATCTTCCCCCGCAGGGACGCGTTCCGGAACCACTCCCTGACTTTTCCCATATCCATCACCCCAGACATCCTCTACTCTTCACGGCGTGCGCTCCGGTACTCCAGCGGCGTCATGCCCGTGCCCTCCCGGAACACCTTGGAAAAATAGTTGGCATTGGCATAGCCGCACTTCTCGGCGATCTCCGTTATCTTCATATAATCCTGCTCCAGCAGCTTTTTGGCCTTCTCCAGCCGGTAGCCGCTCAGGTACTGCTTCAGGGTCACCTTCATCTCCTGCTTGAACAGCACGTTCAGATAGGCCGGGGAGAAATGGAAGGCCTCCGCGATCCGGGCGGTGCTCAGATTCTCCTCCCCATAATGGGCAGCGATATAGTCCAGCACGCCCCGGATCACCCTGCCGAACCCGGACAGCTCCTCCTCCCTGTCCTGCACGCACCCCAGCACGGTGTCCGTGAAATCCTGGATTTCCTTCAGGCTGTCCATATTAAGCACCGCGGCCTGCAGCTGCTCCTCCCCGCCTACCCAGGGCACGCAGTCGTAGCTGGAGGGATATTGGCGGAACACCGCCGTCAGCAGGGAGACCATCAGGGTATACACCTGCTCCTTCTGATAATATTTTCTGGCGAACAAATCTCCGAAGAGGCTGCGGAACCACTCCGATAGCTTCCTGGAGCCCTCGGGCAGGACCCGCAGAAAGGCCCCGTAGATGCCCGGCTCCATGAACCGCTTCTGCAGGATGGTCTCGTCTATCTCGAACAGCCTCCTGTCCGGCTGGTAGAACGCGCAGTTCATGGCGGCCCGGGCCGTCTTGCAGCTATTGAAGATGTTCTTGTAGTCTTCCACCTCCATGCCCACTGCCACCTTACAGTCCGGCCATCTGTCCAGCACCCTCTGGTAGAAGGGGCCCAGGCGGTAGCGGTTCCTGTCCTGACACGCGATGACGGCCTCAAAGGCGGACGGCTCCTGCCATATACCTATGGCCCTCCCCTCCGCCTGGAGCACCATGTCCAGGAGCTGCTCCAGCTCCTCCCCGGCGGTCTGTCCGGCTCTGGGGAACTGCACCGCCAGGCACACATATCTTCCGTTCAGCGGGAAATCCACCTCCCGGGCCAGCCGCTCCGCCGTCCTCCAGTCGCTGTCCCTGCGGGTCAGCAGCTCGAAGAGCTTCTGCTGGCGGAATTCCCGGTTGCTCTCGTCCGCCTCCCTGGTGCGCCTCTCCCGGAGGACTTCCTCCACGGCCCGCCCCAGGGCTTTCCTGACCTGGTCCACATCGATGGGCTTTTCGATAAAGTCGATGACGGACAGCCTGATGGCGCCTTTGAGATATTCCGTTTCCATGTAGCCGCTGATGAAGATGATCTTGCTCTCCGGCGCCAGGCCCAGCAGCTCCTCGGCGAAAGCGATCCCGTCCATTTTCGGCATGCGGATATCCGAAATCACGATATGGGGCCGGAACCACTTCACGATCTTCAGCGCTTCCTCTCCGTTCACCGCCTGCATGATTTCGTCTATCCCGAATTCCTCCCAGTCGATTTCCTCCAGCAGACCCTCCCTGGTGTAATCCTCGTCATCCGCTATCAATATCTTCATAGTCGCCCCTT
>OFFK01000168.1_pt1 | contig 55647 bp, 60 predicted proteins | sample 1521361 | NCBI WGS metagenome assembly OFFK01 (sample SAMEA3504096, study PRJEB24116) | mouse gut metagenome | biome: mouse gut; feature: mouse-associated habitat; material: faeces | place: Denmark | collected 2011 | reverse complement strand
AGGTATATGCTTCTATATAATAAGATATAGTCCGACAAATTGGGAAACTTTTAATTAATAAAATCTGTCTAAATGAGGAGGTATATATGCAGCCAGATTATAAGGCAATAGGAAAAAGGGTGCAAAACCGGCGCAATGCCCAAAAAATATCGCAGGCAGAGCTTGCCAAAAAGATTTCCGTGACAAGTCCGCATATCAGCAATATTGAACGTGGAAAAACAAAAGTCAGTCTGCCGACACTGATAGAGATAGCAAGGGCTTTGAATACGACTTTAGATGATTTGGTCTGTGACAGCCTGCCAGAGGCGAAAGATGTTATTCTTGGGGATTTTTCAGACACGCTCCGTTCCTGTAGTAATCAGGAATTAGGGATTATTTCTGACGTTACAAAGGCGTTACTTCAGAGCATGAGAACCAGAAATAGCACAGGGAGAGAACAGGCATATCCAGAGCAAGGGGAATCGGAATGATAAGACTTGGCATTTGTGAAGATGTGTACAAAGAAATGATTTACTGTAAAAAGCTGGTTGATAGAATTATGGCAAAACTCTCCAGAAATGCAAATGTGTATAGTTTTCAGAGTGGAGAGGATCTTTTGATGGAAATAGAGGCCACAGGCAATATGGATATTCTGCTTGTGGATATAGAACTGCTGGGGGGAATGAATGGAGTTGAATTTGGACGTAAGCTCAGGGAAATAGATAATAATGCGGTCATGAAATTTATATCTTCACATGATCAGTACTGTAAAGAAGTGATTGATGTGCAGCCTTATGCATTTATTGACAAACCAATCTCTTCAGAAAGACGCAGTTCAGTATGCCTTTGTCTGAAATACGGTATTTCCAAAGCGATAAGAGACAGATTTATGTGTGGACAACACATAATAATGCGGCTGCGTCCAGGTATGTGTTTTATGGGAAATTACAGAAAGTAGAAGAAACTGTTGCCAAATATAAGCTGAAGTTTCTGCGGATTCGGAAATCATTCCTCGTAAATGCGAATTTTATCGTGGAATACGCTGCAGACAGAGTGGTTCTGGATGATGGGACCGTAGTTGAAATCAGCAAAAATTATAAAACGGCGGTTCGAGAATACTATATGTCATCGCTGAAAACAAATTTATAGATTGTTTGTTGAAACATGAAAATGAAAACACAACATTACGGAAGGATGATAAATGTGCGCCTGCGCATATGTTACTGTGAAAAGGTGCATGGATGGGGATGGCATTGCAGGAAATGAAATGTCCTGTAATGTAAAGGGGAATTCATATGGGGCTGATTGTACTGTTACTGGCTGTAGAGATTTTTTCAACAGTAATACAGCGTATTTTTTGTGAAAACACACTGGCGAAGAGAATTGATTCATCGTTAGTGGAAATTGCAGTATGGGGAGGGTATTATGTCAGCATTAACATAACGACTTATTTCCTTATCCATAATATTTGGTTCAACATGGCAGTTTCGTTGGCTGCGTTTTTCGTTGTTGTGAGGATTATTTATTCTGATTCGCTGAAATCCATTCTGGTTGTTACGGTTTTTATCTACCTGACCGGAATGGGGACAGAAATACTTCTGCTCTTTCTTGTCCGGTATTTGGAATGGCCCCTGAATGAGGACACCGAAATGGTGTATGCTATAATCTCAAGACTTATCTGTTTTTGTTTTGTAAAAACGGTTTCTTTGCTTGTCAAGAAGAAGAGGAATGTGGAACTGAATTTTCAGGACTGGATGGAAGTGTCTATCGTTCCGGTTGGAAGTATCTGGGTTTTTTTGGCGCTTATGGAAGCCGGACCGTTTTCTGAACAGGCCAGTAGCTTTGTAGCAGTTTTTATTCTTTTGCTGATAAATGTCGCTACATATTACTTGTATGACAAGTCAAAAGAAACAGAAGAAAAGAAAATGCGGGAAAAAATACTGGAAAAACAGTGTGAATATTATATCCGGCAGAATAAGGAAAGTCAGAAATGGTGGGAAGAATTGAGGAATTTCCGGCATGACATCAAACAGCACTATCTGTTGGAAAAAATGCTCATAGATGCGGGTAATTATTTAGAGTTGGAACGCTACTGTAACGAGAGCCTGAAACTGGTTACGAAAGGAAGGCTTGTCTCAAATACCGGGAATCTCTATATAGACAGCATCATAAGGAATTGTCTACAAATAACTGCTGCAAGTTTATGGCAATTTTTATTGTATTTCCGGGCTTTTGCCTGAAGCAATTGCAGCAGTTATTTTCCGACAATTCCTAGTGCGCCCAGCAAGGGCGTAATGTTTAGCGGGTGGAAATCCCGTCTGGTAAGATACTAACCACATCATCAGTAGCAACCCAGAGCATGCGGTAGCAATACCGTAGGCAAAGCAAGGGAAGCAAGGTGGCAGGGTCAAAAGGCATTTTAGCCACGAAAGGTCGGATAACCAGTGCGCCGACACTGTTAGGAAAGTGGAAGGCAACATGTGGGTTTATCGTTATGGTGAGATTTCACACAGCACTGCGAGGTTTGAAGTCAGCCATGCCACACAATGACATTACGTCAACTGGGGAGGGCCTGCATATCTCCGTACAGGGTGTGTCTGTACGGTATGTCCGACAACTGACGGAGGAGGACAAACGGAGTGCAGGCAGTCGGATGGACGGATAATACCAGTGAAGGCGGGCAATGCCGCCAGAGGGAAGCCGAAAGGGGACTGTTCCTCGCAGTCCTTCCATGCAAAGCGATATCGAAGAGGAAACATTGACCATACACAGGGGTGGGGAAACCGATGGAAACGAAATTGGAGAGAATATCCCAACTGTCGCGGGAAAATCCAGACATGGTGTTCACATCAATCGGGCACCTGATAGACAGGGAACTGCTGAAGAAGTGCCACGAAGAGATGGATGAGGACAAAGCCGTAGGAATCGACGGGGTAACAAAAGAGGAATACGGAAAGAGACTTGATGAGAACCTGGAAGATTTGGTAGGGAGACTGAAAAAGAAATCATACAGGCCACAGCCAGCAAGACGTGTAGAAATCCCAAAAGACAATGGAAAGACAAGACCGTTAAGCATATACTGCCATGAAGACAAGCTGGTACAGGCATCATTAAAGAAAATACTGGAAGCAATATACGAGCCGGTCTTCTATGATGAGATGATGGGATTCCGTCCGGGAAGAAGCTGCCACCAGGCGCTCAGAAAGCTGAACCAGATGATAGAAGGGAACAAAACGAGCTATGTACTGGACGCAGATATAAAAGGATTCTTTAACCATCTGAGCCATGAATGGATAATACAGTTCATAGAAGCGCGGATAAAAGACCCAAACATCATACGGCTGGTGAAGAGGACATTAAAGTCAGGAATCATAGAGGACTATCAATATGAGGAAACAGAAGAAGGTTCAGGACAGGGAAGTGTGTGTTCGCCGGTAATAGCAAACATCTACATGCATTATGTGCTGGTATGGTGGTATGAGGAGAAGGTGAAGCCGCTGCTGCGGGGATACAGCGGACTGGTGGTATATGCAGATGATTTTGTAGCATGCTTCCAGTACAAAGAAGACGCAGAGAAATTCCATGAACTGCTGAAACGCAGGATGAAACACTTTGGATTAAGCCTTGAGGAAGAAAAGAGCCGTCTGATAGAATTCGGGAGGTTTGCAGAGGAAAACAGACGGAGAAAGGGAAAAGGCAAACCAGAAACATTTACATTTCTGGGATTTACACACTACTGTTCAAGAAGCAAGAACGGGAAATACAGGGTGAAGAGGAAAACCAGCAGGAAGAAGTACACAAAGAAGTGTAAAGAGGTGCACAGGAAAATAAAGGGAATGATGACATGGAAACTGGCAGACATCATAAAACGGGTGAACCAGATACTTGCTGGATATTTTCATTACTATGGGATGACTGACAACATAAACAGTATAAGGAGATTCCGGTATGAAGTGGAAAAGAGCCTGTTCTACTGGTTAAACCACAGGAGCCAGAAGCGAAGCTATACATGGGAGAGGTTCAGGGAAATGCAGAAAGTATATCCATTGGAACCGGCGAGAATCTATGTCAGTATCTATGACAGTTGAGGAATAATTAACTTTGCAAAGAGCCGGATGCGGGAAAGCCGCACGTCCGGTTCCGTAGAGGGGTGTGGGGAGTAATCCCCACATCTACTCGACAATATTGAAGTAGGGCCGTCTGCCCCGCCAATGACGGACACTCGTTCATTTACCTTGAGAACTAGGCTTATTACTACCATTATAATTCCTATTAGCGACAAAGTAATTCCTATCACTTTTTTCATACACTCATCTCCTCCAAATCCCGAATTTTTCACTCTCTGCCCCCAGAAAGCTGTAACTTAATCTTTTACTAATTCCATTCTTTCATAGCGCTTTCTTGCATATTCTATAAAGGAAAAATAGGTAGTGTTACGACTTAGTATCCCTCGTTCACGACTTCCCACGTTCCATTATTCAATTGTAAAAAGATTGTACGGTCAGGCTCCTGGATTACTCCGCCCTTGCTTACACAAACGGAGAAAATAATTTCATTTTCCGTTTGGCTCTTTAATTCCAGAGAAACTACCTCCAATACTGTATTTTCATAATAGGCTCTGGCTGCTTCATCTGCTATTTTCACTTCATCATTCGGTATTTCTGTAATAGAAATCAAATTGCCAATGGGTGGAAGCGATTCCCCAAAAAAGTCTGAGCAGACAATTTGTATCCGCGTACCAATTCTGGATTCCCATTCTTCTTGTTCTTCGGTCAATTCAAACAGTACCTTATCATAGCTTATTGCTGAATTTTCCTCGACATCGACAAGAATAACGGGTACTAAACTCTCAATCACATTGTCAACGATTGTCCCCTTAAAAGTAATGCTGTTTGGAATAACCACATGCTCTGGTTCATTCGAATCTGCGTCTTTGTAATCGTCCTCCATAGCAGGTGCGCTGCCAAAAGGTTGTGCCTCATTCCATGCGGAACTCTCTTCCTGCAAATAAAGTATATCACGGGGGATTGCTTCACTATCGGGACGATTGATAAAAGTATCTTCTTCGCTGATTTGGTAATCGCCAAAGGACGCAAAGAATGTACCGTCGTCTAACAGAGAGATTGTAATTGCCTTTGTCGCGGTTTTTCCGTTTTCAAAGGTAATCTCCATTACAATAATATCATTCCGCATTTCCTCCGGCAAGGTCGCAATCTTACTGTCCTTGTTGTCAGTCAGTTCCCGAATGGTAGCATTAGGCACCCAGTTGATCGTCAGATAATAATATTCGCTTTCGTCCTCCCCATAGGCGACGGTAAAGTTCTGGGCGTTCCCATAATCCTCTCTTTTTTCTGTCCAGTCCATAAAGTTGAGTTGCTGATTTTTACAAGAAAAACGGACTGTAGCAATGTCTTTGCCGGCAAGGTAGAACTGCAGCGGCGATCCTTTCATCCGTCCGCTGTCGCTGATTGTGCCGCTATTCATTACTGCTCCGGCTGTAGTAAGGAATTGTCTACAAATAACTGCTGCAAGTTTATGGCAATTTTTATTGTATTTCCGGGCTTTTGCCTGAAGCAATTGCAGCAGTTATTTTCCGACAATTCCTAATTTCTTCATCTGTGCCATAAGCATAAGCTGATACAAGCATGTTGTCAGAAAAAGGAGCAAGTATGCCGCCTATGGCAACCACGATTGCAAGACAGGCAGCAAGCACGCCCAATTTAATCCAGACAGGCTTCTTGTCAGTTTGCGGTCATCCATCCATCCGTCCTCCTTCCCCGCTGCCTGTCGGCATACGATTTCAAATACATCTCCGTCCTCTGTCCTGACAGTGAGCAGACTCTTCCTCTCATCTGCGTTCAGGTCGGCAAGGTATGTCCACAACTTTCCTGTCAGGGTAAGGGAGCTGTACTGTGCCGGATGTTCCTGTTTTAGATAATCCAGGTGCAGCCGCCCATAACGTCCGATAGGGCGGTTTTCCTCCGGCAGCTTCAAGTCTGGGATATAGTAATCGCCTACCAGAACATAATCAATGCCGTTTTCTGTGATTCTTTCTTTCAGTTTCTCCATCATCGTTCCCTCCTGTGGCGGAAGGCTCGTCACTGAGTGGCCGAATCTCTACAGGACCGTCTTTTCCAGGGGCTTCAGGGACTGCTGTTCGTTCTGGTTCCCCGGGAAGATGGAAAAAGCCAGGGGGATGCCGTCACCATCCGTGAACATCCCCATCTGCACGATCGGGTTAGGTCGGTGCTCCTTGCTCTTTCCATATTTTTTGCTTCCGTCTTCCTGCTCTATCTCAAAGCAATAGTTCGTGCAGTCGTAGTAAAGGACGCCGTCATTCCAGTCTACTTGGAAGCTGCTGTCCTTATAGGCTTCCGACTGTATGAAGTCGCACTCGGAGGCAAGCACGTCCAGGGCGCGGTAGACATCATGCTCCTCATAGGAAGGCTTTTCGAGATAGTCCATTGCTGTCTATGTAGGACTGGGTTATATAGTACAGGCTTTATGCGGCCTGTAGATGCTTTTGGCGTTATGGAGCTGTCAAAGACCCGAATCCTTAAACTAAAACTTGACAATGCAGGAAATTATGCTATGCTGTATCTATAAAGCATATTTTTTCCTGAACTCAGTGATACGAAATTCAATCCATCTAAATCTCGCTCATGTAAAGCATAATCCTGGTGCAATGGAAAAGCTGTTGGCGGGTTATGTGAATGCAAGGCTGGACAGTTACTTGATGATGCTGGAGATATCATAAGGAAATGCCTCCAAATAACCTACGCAAGCCTGTTGCAAAATTTACAGATTTTATCAGGTTTACTCTAAACAAAATGCGTAGATTATTTTCCGGCAGTTCCTAAATCTAAGAAACGGAGGGCCCACGTCTGGCTTTTTGGTTTCAATCGCTTCATTCTCCAAGGCTTATCCGCTCGGTCAGCGATGTCTTGGTCAACATCCGATAGGAAAGCTCCGCGGTTACGCCACCGGCAGAGAACAGAAAAAGTAAGATTCCTATCGCCGGAAGTGAAATCAGAGCAATATCCACTCCGAATGCCTGTGTCAGCATGGCATTGGACAAAACGGAACCGACAACGAAAGAGACAAGTCCGAACACACCGCCTACGCTGTTCTCATACAACAGCATCCTGCGAAGCTGGGCGCGGGTCATGCCGACTGTTTCCAGCATGGCGAATTCCCGCCGCCGCAGCACCATGGAAGTCAGAGCGCTGTTTACCATGTTCAAAAGACCGATCAGAAATATGATTCCGCAAAGGCTGTATCCGGTAAGGCGAAGCGCCGCCAAACGTACTCGTAAATCTGCAAGCCTGTTCAATTTTCCGGATGCACGGTAGAGGTAGGATGCGCCGTTGAAGTCCATGCCTCTTCCGTCAGTATATTTCTGTACTTCTTCCCGAAGTGTTTCTCCCATACCCTCTTTTGCGTCGGCGAGAACGGTAAATATTGGTGCGTCAGGAAACTCTTTTTCAAAGACGCTCATTGGAAGCAGAAACAGCGCTTCCGCTGAACCGATATAGTGACACGAGCATATTTCGCCCAGTGCCGTATGTATGCCGTATGGCAGTTTGGCACCAATCACCTCATAGTTCCTCTCCAAAGCGTCCGAGGACAGCATGTCTCCGGTAAAAAAATATGTGGAATCAAAAGACTGTCCATAGTCAGCTGTAGAAACGCACAAAACATGACTGCCATCATACAGCTCCTCTCCATTATAGTAAATGGATTTCCCGTCTTCCCCGGATACAACAAGATATTGACAAAGCTCGTCGGGAATCCCAAGGACTACTGCGTCTATCAGGCCGCTGTCAAGGATGTCCCTATACTCCTTAAACACGAATTCACTTTTCTCCTGTGCCAGATACGCCCGTATCTTTTCTTCGAGCGGTGGCGTAATTTTGGCACTGATGCGTTCAAAATGCAGAAGATACATTTCTTTCACAGCGTCAGACGATGCAAAACGCTCAATGACGTCAGGCTCTATCGCGGCACGAAAAGAAGGGCTTTCAAAGGATGGCGGAACTGTGCTTACGACGCCTGAGTCTTCTATCTGACATTCCAGCCTCAGCTCCATGTCAAATCTTCCGAGCCTGTCCAAGGTGCTCCCGATAAAGCCGTCCACAAGGCCTCCGACCATCACAAAGAGCAGAACGGATACCATCGCGGAGAGAGACGTAATCAGCATACGTCCGCGGCTTCTGCGGATACCTGCCAGCGCCAGGCTGCGCGGAGAGACAGGATTTTCCCGGCGTCTATCCTTTTGATTGCCGTCTTCCCCTGGCTCTGCGGACACGGACTGTATCGGCGTCCTCTTTTTGATTCGCTTCAGGGGACGTAGTGCTGAGAAGAACAGAGTGAACGATGTCAATCCAGCGCTGATCAATACGATCCACGGGCTGAACCGATAGGGCAGTGTTTCTCCGCTCAGGCTCATAAAAACAGGAGAAAGCAGCCTGAAACCGATAAAATATCCCAGAAAAAGACCTGTCGGAAGTGCCGCACACCCAATGAGAATAATCTGTACATAGGTCAGCCGCTTCAGCTGCCGGTATGTTGTGCCGATTACCCGCAACAGCCCGAATGTGCGCATATCCTGCGCCAGTGAAATAGAGAAAATATTATAAATCACCAAAAACGCAGCAAAGAAAACTACCGCAACAACAAAAAGAATCAATAGAACATTGTCTGGCTGGAAGAACTCACCGAGATCAGCGGCAGCATACGCGTAGTTGATCTGGGAGTCCACAGCCACGCCCGGAAGTTTCCACTCTTCGAGACGCTCCGTCACCGCTTCAAGCCGTCTGTCAATTCCGAAACTGCTGTGAAAACGAATCATCACCTGGGCGGCAATGTCAATCTCCTGAAGGCTGTTTTCATCGTACAGCGTGACCGCCAAGACCGGCCTGTCCGCGTCACAGTTGTAAAGACCGGATACCGTATAGACTTTTTCCACTGTTTTGCCATTTGAGCAGTTATATTTGAACTGAACACAATCTCCCACAGAAATAGCTGAAAATGCATCCTCATACAACATGATTTCATCCAGGGATTGGGGGAATTGACCCTTGGTAGGCGTCATGAACAAGTGCGAAAGGCTTTTCTCACTGTCTGTAAAAGCAATATCCATTCCCTGATGCCCGCTGCCTGTATACACTGTATCTGCGGAAACCGCGCTGTGCATACCTAAGAGAAATGCTTCCGAAACCTCAGGTGCGTTTTGGATTTCACGGCATAGCGTTTCTGCGGAGATTGAATAGCCTGTGTCCGAAACAGATGCGTGAAAATCCGATCCGGCCGCCAACATTCTTGAAAGCTGCGTGGAATCCAGAATGCAGTAGGAAATGCTGAACACAGTCATATACAGAATCGAGGTGAGCACCGCTGCCACCGCGGCAAATATCATGCGAAGCCGGTGAGATTGTATCTGTAAGCATGCCAGTCTGAAAATCATGGTCTGCCCTCCCTGCTGTCGGACACAATGCGGCCATCCTCAATACGGATTCTCCGCGAAGTCATTTGAGCCAGCTCCTCATTGTGGGTAATCATGATGATGGTTTGAGAGAATTCGCGGTTCAGCTTCTCCAAAAGGAGCATGACTTCTAAGCTTGTCCTGCTGTCAAGATTCCCGGTTGGCTCGTCCGCAAGAACGATATGCGGCTTTGTGGCCAGTGCCCGCGCGATTGCGACGCGCTGCTGCTGCCCGCCGGAGAGCTGCGAGGGCATGGAATAGCGCTTTTCGTAAATGCCCAGAGTCGAAAGAAGATGGGCTGTTTCCTCCCGGTCGGCCTTCAGCTTGTCAAGTCCCAAAGGAAGCGTGATATTTTCCCAGATGTTCAGCCCGGGAATCAGGTTATAGCTCTGAAATACAAATCCGATATACCGCCGTCGAAAAACCGTGAGCGGGTCGGGTGCAAGTGAATAGAGGTCTGTGCCGTCGATTGTCACGGTTCCTTTGGTTGGCCGGTCAATACCACCCAACAGATGCAGCAACGTACTTTTGCCGCTGCCGCTGGAACCAATCACAGAAACAAAGGCGCCGCGCTCCACGGACAGAGTTACCCTGTCCAGTGCGCACAGCGCATTTTCACCATTTTTATACACTTTCGTCAGTTGATTCGTCTGTATGAGCATGCTTTGTACTCCTTCAATTTGTTTTAAGACTTTTTATGTTTGCTGTACTCGTGCGTATATGATATCAAACGAATCTTTCTGAGCCGTAACGAAATCTTTCAAGTTTGAAATGTTCTTCTGCGCGATTTGTTCAGACAGGGTAACTCTGTCCCTGGTACGCGGCGTCTTTCATTCTGCAACAGACTTGTGCAGGTCATTTGGAGAATCTTCCTTGTTCTGCAGGCAGGAAAATGCTGAACCTGCACCCTGTATCTTCGCGGTTCTGGCAGAGTACCCATCCTCCCTGCGCCCAAACGATCATCCGGCAGAGTGTGAGACCGATTCCGACGCCGGAGGGATTCCGATTTGTCTTTCCACGGTAAAAGCGTTTCCAGATTTCCGATAATTCTTCCTCCGGGATGCCGGGACCTTCGTCAAGTATATCCAGCCGGACATATGTCTCATACCGATGCGCCGCAACCGTGATTTTCGAGTTTTCCGGCGAGTATTTTACGCCGTTGTCGAGAATGGTTCCCACTGCTTCAGCAGTCCAGCGCAAATCAAATAAGGCAGTCATCTTCTCGGGGATTTCCACGGAAAACACAATGCTTTTCTTCTCCGCTGCGGGTATGATGGCTGACAGCGCCTGTGCCGTTAACGCCTCTACCGATTCCATAACAGGATGTACATTCTCCTCAATCAGTCCTCCCTCACACCGAGAGAGCTTCACTAATGCGTCGAGAAGAAACTGCAGTTTTCCGGTCTGTTTGCCTATGGCCTCAGCTTCTGCAGACGGCGGCAGCATTTCGGCATACATCGCAGCAGCTGTCAACGGTGTCTTACATTGGTGTGCGATATCTGAAACCAGTGCGGCAAGATTGCGATAGCTCTCTGTGATACGTTTGTCCCGCGTTTCCTCCTCGCGCCGCTTAAGTCTAAGCTGCCGGGCAATCGGTGCGATTTCGCTCTCATCAACTGCAAATTGATCGCCGTCCTCAAGTGCCCTCTGCACATCGTTCAGCAGTCTTTGTCTGCGCATTTTCTCATGCAGCGCAAAGCATACGGCGAGGATGCCTGTAAATACCGCATAGAAAACAGTCGTCCAAATGCTGCCTATATAAAGACAGTTCACAAGGCAGAATGCCGCTGTTAGAAAGAGCCATATCCCGGCAAAAACGAAAGTCATTCTCTGTCACCTACCCACATATATCCGAGCCCGTAAATTGTACTTATGCTTTTTACGCCCAACCGCCCGCGCAGACGGCTGACTGCAATGGACAACGCGTTTTCATTCAGTTCCGCTCCGCCCTCCCAAAGGGCATCTGTCAGTGCCGCGCGAGAGAGCACTTTGCCCGAGTTTTTCACAAGAACCACGAGCAGCTTACATTCCGTAGAGCCGAGACACACCCTTGTACCGTCTACAAAGAAATCCAGCGATGCGAAATCGAACCGATACCGCCGGTCAACATACAGATCGCTTCGCTTTTCCGCGCGTTCCAGCAAAGCGGCGATACGCTCCCTAAGTACCATCAAAGAAAAGGGCTTTTTCACATAATCGCAGGCTCCGGCACGAAACGCCGCCACCTCGTCAATCTCTGAATCACGCACTGTAAGAAAAATCACGGGTATCGGTATTCTTTTCATGAGTTCCCTACAGAAATCGATACCGTTCCCGTCCGGCAGATTGCAGTCGAGCAGCAGCAGATCATACCTTTCTGCATCCAAGCGCTGCCTGGCAGACATGAGATTTTCCGCGCCAATCGTATCCAGCGTATCCGAAGAAAGAGATTGGCACAAACCTGTGCGGATAGCATCATCGTCCTCAACAATCAGCATTCTTTTCATAATTAACTTCTCCTTGTTCTTGACATTAACTATACCCTGCCCATTTTTCCCACGCCCTATCTGACACTTGCCTGTTTCAGAGTCATATGGTCCATCTTGCACCTCCAATACAACCATATTATATTTCGCTTTCTCAAAACATACAAGGCTGCAGAGGTGAACATTTTTGAAATGTATGCGCATATGAAGAATTATTGCGAAAGCTTATTTTATTTTGAAAGACATTGTAATATAATAGAATCAACGAAAAATAGGAGGGATAACAATGCAAAGTGTAAGAATCTATGAAATGCCAGCCTGTAAAATGGTTTCGTCTGGAACGGGTATGTTCGGCGAGGGAATTTTTAATATCTTTGATGAATGGTTATCTTCGCAAAAACGCAGCCTGTTTCCAAAAGATTTTTTATATTGGGCAGGCGAGGGCTTTGTTTGGCTGTATATGTATGAAGATGGAATGAATGTCCCAAAAGAATTTGAAATAATAGACTTCCAAGGAGGTCTTTATGCTGTATCAACCGACATAGACCAGAAAACAGATAAGGAACTTATGAACACAGAGATAGATAGGTTTCTAAGTGAAAACGGATTTGAGCGCGACACATCCCGTTCCGAATTAGGAAATATAATTACATCACCACTTGTGAAAAAAATAATGGGATACGAACAGATGGATTATTATATACCAATCTGTCCGCTGCCTATGAAAAGCTGATTGCATATAAGAGCAAGAATTGCGGACAGCATAGCATATCCGATTTTAAAGCGACAATTGTGGAAAGAGAGTATACCATTAAATAAGGAAAGACATGGTACTCAAAGCAGCATGTCGGGAGATATGTTTTTAAAGCATGTCAGGAAGCAGGCAAAAGCCAAAATGCTCCAAGCAATATCAGGGAGATTTTTCCAAGGGAGTTGTGGAGGAACAAACCTATGTATAAATGTAGAATAACTTATGATGAATGGAAATGCATACTCTCCAAACAGAGAACAGGAAAACAGGTGGATACTCAATAATTTTTGAAAAGGGCGATAGTAGCATAAAAGGTATTCCTGAGAAAGAACGGGTTTTCAAATGTAAAACATACGAAAATTGTAAAAAAGTACAAAATTCTTTGTATATCCTGTATAAATTTTAGGAATGAATATTAATTTTTAGCTTGTTCCTTTTCAGCACTTTGTGGTATAATGGGATACGACAGGAAAAGATGGCGGAAGAGTGGAGAGGCAGGATACTTATTTTGGAAGCAGCGTAATACAAAATGAAGTAAAATACCTGAATTATTTTATCCATATCTATTGACTGCATTTTTTTCAGAGGGTTATAATGAGCATGGGGGGGGGTAGAACTTATACGGAAAAGTGGGGAGTCTGCTTAAGGCTGTCATTATTTTCATCTGTGTATGTCTGCGTCACTGTTGTCTCTTTAAACTTGTCGATTTTCCTTTTGTCATGTACGATGGGCCGAACGTAATGCGAAGGTAAATTTGACAGTTTTATAACATTATCAAATGAAAATATGAGAAGGAGATTCACATGAAAAATCTAAAAATTTCCATGAAGCTGTTTATCGGTTTCGGCGCAATTCTGCTTTTGTTCCTATTCAGCATAGCTTTTGGAGCAGTCGGCCTGAATAGCGTTGCCGAAAGTCTGGATGATTTTTACAGTACGCCATTCGCCAATGTAAAAGAAGTGCTTCAGGCAGACAGGGAGAGTGAAGCTGCGGCAAAGTACATGCTTCGTGCCTCTCTGGAGGGGGATCCTGCGGTGTCACAGGAAATGTTGGACAAGGCGCGGGAGAAGCTGGATCTTATGGAGGGGTATACCCAATTCCTGATGACCAATTACAGCGGCGACAAGAGCGAGATTACCGATCTTCAGAACAAAATGGCCAAGATGGATGCGGTGCTGGAGGAGTATGCGGCCATTTGTCTGAGAAATGACGTGTCAGCTGCATATAAGCTCTATAAGGCAGAGATAGTGGATTTGCTGGTTGACATTACCGATTCGGTGGAGGAGATTATCGACCAGGCCAACAGTTTTGCAACCTCTACCCATGACGAAAGTATGGACGTAGCTAAGAAGACGATAGTTGTGCTGCTTATTATTGGTATTGCTTCCATACTGGCAGGCATCCTGCTGTCCACATATATTACAAAATCCATCACTTCCGTAATTGACCAGCTGGAAAGGGCTGCCCGGAAGATGAGCGATGGCGACTTTGAAGTGGAAATTCCTTATCAGTCCAGGGATGAGATGGGCAGGCTGTCCGAGTCCATGCGCACCACAATACATAATCTGAAGGCTGTTATCCGGGATACAGGCTATGTGCTTCATGAGTTGGCCGGCGGCAATCTCACCGTCCGCACAAAGTCGGAAGACAACTACAAAGGGGAGCTGCGTCCCATTTTGCTGGCTATGCGCAAACTGCGGGACGACTTGAACAGCACCATGAGAAATATTGTCCATGTCTCTGATCAGGTAGGTGCAGGCAGCGACCAGGTATCCAACGGTGCACAGGCTCTGGCCCAGGGTGCCACAGAACAGGCTGCATCCGTTGAAGAGCTGGCGGCAACCATCAATGATGTGGGCCGTCAGGTGGACAGTACCGCAGACCATGCCAAGACCGCCAAAAATGAAAATATGCAGTCCCATGAGCAGATTCAGATATGCTCCCAGCATATGGATGGGCTTATGAACGCCATGGCCAATATTGAAGCAAAGTCTCAGGAGATTGGCAAGGTAATCAAGTCCATTGAAGATATCGCCTTCCAGACAAATATTCTGGCTCTGAACGCCGCCGTGGAGGCAGCCAGGGCGGGAGAGGCAGGCATGGGCTTTGCCGTTGTGGCAGATGAGGTGCGCAGCCTGGCCGGTAAGTCCGCGGAGGCTTCCAAGAATACAGCGGTTCTGATCGAGGATACCATTTCGGCCGTAAACGAAGGAGCCAGCCTGTCCCAGGCTACCGGCCAGTCCCTTCAGGCAGTGGTGGAGAGCGCAGAAAAGGTTCTGGAAGTGGTAACACAGATTGCCAGCGCCGCTGAGGAGCAGGCCGGTTCCGTGGCCCAGATTACCATGGCTATTGACCAGATTTCCAGCGTGGTGCAGACAAATGCCGCCACCTCACAGCAGTCCGCGGCTGCCAGCGAGGAGCTGTCCGCCCAGGCCCAGACATTGAAGGAACTTATCTCGATGTTTACTTTGGACGCCTGACAATATCGTACCTGAGGCGGCCTTTCAGGACGTGAAGTAACAGGATTAAAAAAGCATCGGCTTGCGGGCCGGTGCTTTTTTGAAATAACTGTTTTAAAATAACTTATTTTGTGGTAGAATTTTGACAGAGAGCGGAAATACATAAGAAAGCGCAGAGGTTGAACAGTGAAGGTCAATGAGAAATTAATCAGGCCGGTGCATGAGGCAAAATACCTGGATGTGGAGAATTCAGATAGATACCGCTCAATTGCACGGCTGTTTTATTTAAACTATGAGAAGCTGAAATACTGGATGTACCAGGAGGAGGTCTATGCTGAGCTGACGGAGGATCCATATTTTGCCGACTACACCATGGAACAGTGCCAGCAGGATCTGGAGACTCTGAGCGCCTGGGGCAACCTGGCCACCATCCAGGACACCCGGAGAGTAGCTTCCATAGAGGAATTTAAGAATAAGAAATTTCGCTACCAGCTTACGGAGACCACGGTGGAGATTGAGCGCATGGTGATCCGTCTGGAGAATCTGCTGATTGAAGGGGCCTCTCTGGAACCTACACTTTTGGAGCGGCTTCGCATGTCCCTGGGAAAAACAGGGGAAATTGGGGAGATGGATAAGGAAAAAATCTACGGCTGGTGGAGTGATCTGAACAATGATTTTATCCGTCTGAACCAGAATTATCAGGATTACATGCGGGAGCTGAACAGTGTGAAAGCAGAAGAAATGATGAAGACGAAAGCCTTCCTGGTGTTTAAGGACCGTCTTACGGAATACCTGCGCACTTTCGTGAAAAGTCTGCAGGTCAATGTGACGGCCATTGAGCAGATCATGAAAAAGATCCCGGAGGAGACGGTGGTCCGCATTCTGGAGCAGGTGACGGCCTATGAGATGTCCATCCCCAGGATTGAGGTCCAGGTGGAGGAACAGCAGATCTATGAGAAAATGAAGGGACGCTGGGAGAATATACAGAAGTGGTTTGCCGGGACGGGCGGAGGGGAGTCGGAGGCCATGAAAGTCTTTGACACCACCAATGAAGTGATCCGGAAAATCACCCGGTATGCGAGCCGCCTAAGCGAGCAGAACAACAGCGCCGCCAGCCGCCGGGAGGAGTACCGGAAGCTGGCCTCCATGTTTGCCGGATGCAGGGATATGGGGGAGGCTCATAAGCTGAGTGCGGTGGTCTTTGGCGTGGAAAAGCCCCTGCACCTGAGAGGGGATTTTGCCCGGAGTACCGAGAGCATCAACAGTGGTGTTTTTGAGGAGCCGCCCCATGAGATCCTGCTTCAGCCCAGAGTGCGCACCTACAGGGAGAAGTCAAAGCGCTGCGGGATCAGAGACAGCACCTGGGAGAAAGAGGAGGTCCGGCAGGCCATGCTGGCGCGGCTGGAGGAAGAAAGGAGGCTGCTTGAGAGCTATATCAGGGAGGGCCGGCTTGACTTTGCCTCTCTTCCTGAGATTGAACCCCAGATCAGGGATGTATTTCTCACATGGCTCTCCAAGGGGCTGGAGAATAAAGCACACCGGGCCAAGACCGAGGACGGGCAGGCGTTTTCCATTCTTCTGGAGGATCAGGAGAAGACCTGCGTTCTGAAATGCACGGACGGAACTTTCCGGATGCCCGCCTATACCATTGTATTTGAGTAGAATCAGTTCTGGGGCAGCTTTTAATTGAGCCGGCCCGGAGGAACAGAAACAGGAAGAAGCATAGATATGAATACGTTAGAGATACTGCTGAGCAGGCGGTGGGTGTTAAAGAGCAGGGACAAGGAATTGTATTACCAGGTGAAAGACCAGCTTGGGGAGGTAAAGAAATTCCTTATGGAGAAGATGGGGTATCAGGTGATTGTCAATCCCTATCTTGTGAAGGTGGAGAAGATCCCGGCAAAAGCGGAGTGTTGGATGGGGATACAGGAGTTTACGGAGCCGGTGGAATACGCTTTTTTCTGCCTGATTCTGATGTTTCTGGAGAACAAGGAGGCGGAGGAACAGTTTGTGCTGTCAGAGCTGACGGAATATGTCCAGGGACAGTACCAGGAGGAGCAGATTGACTGGACTGTCTACCGCTTCAGACGGCATTTGATCAAGGTTATGAAATACTGCGTGTCCGTGGGGATTCTGGAGGTGGACGACGGCAGCGAGGAGGGATTTGCCAGGGATTACAGCGGGGAAGTACTGTATCAGAACACAGGTGTGTCCCGGTTTTTCATGCGCAATTTCACCCAGAACATTATGGATTATTCCAGTCACAGGGATTTTCTCAAAGGAGAGTGGATCGATGTGGACGAGGACCGGGGGATCGTCCGAAGACAGCGAGTATACCGGAGTCTGCTCATGTCCATGGGGCTCTACCGCACGGAGGAAAACGAAGAAGACTTTGCCTATGTGAGAAATTACAGAAATATGATCCAGGGAGATCTGGAGGAACGGCTCTCCTGTGAGCTCCAGGTGTACCGCAGCAGCGCATACCTGATACTGGGGGAGGACTGCCGTCTGGGAAGATGTCTTCCGGAGGAAAATATGCTCTCGGACATTGTACTTCTGTGCGGGCAGCTGGTCCGGGAACGGGTGGAGTCCGGAAGCTGTAAGCCGGAAGGGGACGAGAGTATTTTGATGTCCAGGGAGGCTTTCCGGGGACTGCTGGAAGAGTGCAGGGACAGGTTTGGAGGAGGATTTATCAAGTCCTACCGGGAGATGGTGACGGAAGAATTTTACAGGGAAATATCCTCCTGTCTGAAGACTCTGGAACTGGTGGAAGACCGGGGGGAGGATGTGCTGATCCGGCCTGTGCTGGGAAGGCTCACCGGGAAGTATCCGGATGATTTTTCACCGGGGAAGAAAGGAAGGAACACCAATGAGCACTGAATGGCAGATAAATAGGATAGGCATGCTGGATTTCTGGTATTATGACGAGCAGGAATTTGAATTTCTGGACGGAAGAATGCTGTTGCGGGGGGCCAACGGCTCCGGAAAATCCGTCACCATGCAGAGCTTTATCCCCCTTCTTCTGGACGGCAATATGCGCCCGGAGAGGCTGGATCCTTTTGGCTCTCGGGCCCGGAAAATGGAGAACTATCTCCTGGAAGAAGGGGACGGAAGAGAGGAGCGTACAGGTTATCTGTACATGGAGCTGAAGCGGGAGGACAGCGACAGCTATACCACCATTGGCATGGGGATCCGGGCCAGGAGGAACAAGAAGCTGGACACCTGGTATTTCTGCGTCACGGACGGAAGGCGGGTGGGCAGGAATCTATTTCTCTACAAGGACATGCAGAACCGGATCACCTGCACAAAGCAGGAGCTGAAAAATCGGCTGGGAGAGGGCGGACGTGTTATGGAGACCCAGGGGGAGTATGTGCAGTGCGTCAACAGGCTGCTCTTTGGCTTTGAGACCATGGAAGAGTACCAGGAGATGCTGGATCTGCTGATACAGCTGCGGACCCCCAAGCTCTCCAAGGATTTTAAGCCCACTATTATCAATGAGATTCTCAGCAGTTCCCTGCAGACCCTGTCCGAGGAAGACCTGCGCCCCATGTCGGAGGCCATTGAAAATATGGACGGCCAGAAGGCCAGTCTGGATGTGCTGGACGAGAGTATCCGCGCGGCGGAGCAGATTGAGAAATCCTTTGATCAGTACAACCAGATTGTGCTCTATGATAAGGCCCTGTACTTTATAAAATGTGCCCAGGAGTGCAGGAAACAGCAGGAAAAAATGGAGGAACTGGTCTCCCGGCAGGCTCAAAGCGCCGCGTGTCTGGAGAAGGAGAAAGAAGCCTATGAGGGGTTGAAAAGGGAAGAAGAGGTCCTGCGGCAGGAACAGGACTCTCTGAAGGACAGCGACGCCGCACAGCTGAAGGAGCGGGAGATCCGGCTTTCCGGTCAGATAGGGGAGGCGGAGCAGGAAGTCTCCCAGAAGAAGAGACAGGAGCAGGAGAAGGAGCAGAAATACCGGGAGATGGACGGCGCCCGGAAAAGGCAGCAGGAGCAGAACGAACTTCTCTGGCAGGAGGTGGAGGAAAATCTGGCCCGCATGGAGGAGGTTCTGGAGGGGATTCCTTTTGACGAGTACCTTTTTCTGAAAAATGAGCTGCTGGAAGCTCCCCGGGAAGAGCAGGCGTTCCAGAGCCACGAGAAGCTGCTGACGGAGTATACCGGCAGGGTGGGGAAGGCCAGGGAGGCTCTTCTGGAGGAGAAGAACTGCCAGGAGCGGTATGACAGGAATCTTCGGGAACTGGACGCTGTCCGGGGCAGGCAGGAACAGAAGGAGAGGGAATGCCGCCAGCAGGATCTTATGCTCCAGGGGAAAAAGGATCAGTGGATCGAGAATTTCTACCTGTGGGAGAAGCAAAACCAGCAGCTGCACCTGCCGGAGGAGGTAAAGCAGCACACGGTACAGGGAATTGAGAGATATATCCACGGGACGGATTTCAATGAGATCCGGGCTCTTTGGCGGGCTGCTTTTGAGGCTGTGGAACAGGAGCTGAAGGAAGGGCTGTTTGAGGAGGGTCGGCGCAGGCAGACCCTTCTCCAGGAGCTGCAGCGGATCCGGCAGGAGCTGCAGGAGTGGAGGGACAGGAAGGATCCGGAGCCGGAGTGCAGTCCGGAGACCCTGCGCAGCAGGCAGCTTCTGGCGGAAAAGAAAATTCCCTACCTGCAGTTTTATAAGGCCGTGGATTTTGGGGAGGGGCTGGAGGAAAAACAGGCGTCCCGCCTGGAGGAGGCCCTCCTTGCCATGGGCATTTTGGACGCGCTGATTGTCCCTGCCCGGTACAGGGAGACCATTGAGGCCCTGGGGGAGGGAGTCTGCGACCGATATATTTTCGGGGATGCCGCCCAGGTGAAGCAGAATCTGCTGGCGTTTCTGGAGGCAGACCGGGGAGAGGAGGATGTCTCCCATATTCTGGCTTCCATCGGGGTGTGCCGGAAGGGAATGTCCCCGGAGGGCGCCGATACCTGGGTGGACGAGAGGGGCCATTACAGGATAGGCGTCCTGGAGGGAACTGTCACAGGAGAGTACCGGGCACGGTATGTGGGCGCCAGGGCCAGGGAGCGGTTCCGGGGGGAGAAAATAGCCCGGCTGGAGCAGGAGGAGCAGGAGACGCTGCAGCAGAAGCAGGCCTGTGAGGAGGGTATTGAGGCCCTTAAGACCCGGAAGGCCCTGCTGCAGAAAGAATGGGACGGGTATCCCCCGGAGGCGGAGATAAAGGAGGCGGCCAGGGAGTATGCGGACAGGCTCTACGACCTGGAGCAGCTGAACCGACAGATCAGGGAATCCAGAGAGCACCTTGCCCAGGTGAAGCAGGAGCTGGATGAGATCCAGCTTGGGGTGCGGGAGCTCTGCGACAGGTGCTATCTGGCCCCCAGACTGGATCTCTGCACCCAGGCTCTGGAGAGCCTGGGTGAGTACAGGGAGTGTTTTACCCAGGTCCGCCTGGACCATGGAAAATACCGCAGCGGTCTTCATCTGCTGGAGAGCCTGGAGAGCACCATGGAGGCTGTGGACCAGGACCTGGATACCATCCGCTATGAACTGGGTAGAATATCCCGCAGGAAGAGCGACCTGGAGGCCGCGCTGCAGTCGGTGCGGGAGCAGCTTCTGCTGACAGATTACGAGAAAATCAAGGAAAGGCTGGACTACTGTCTGGAGAGGCTTACGGCCCTGCCGGGACTGCGGGAAGAGTCCGCCAGACAGCAGACCCACTGGCGGGAGCGGGAGGAACAGCTGGGGCGGGAGCTGCTGCAGCAGAGGGAGGCTCATCAGGAAAATACCCTCCGATACCGGTATCTGGAAGAGGGATTCCGGGGAGAATACAACCTGGGATATGTGGAGCGCACCTTTGCCGTAAACCAGGATATGGAAGATCAGGCGGAGAAGGTATGCTCCATGCTGGGAGGAAAGTTCGGGAGCAGAAAACAGTCCGACCTGCTGGGAAATCTGCAGGAGATTTACCACCAGAACAGGGGATATCTTGTGAACTATCAGCTTACCCTGCAGCCTTTGTTTGAGCAGGAGGACCAGGGGAGTTTTCACCAGGTCTCCATGCGCAGAATAGACATCTGCGGAAAATACCGGGGCTCCGGCGTCAGATTCAAGGAGCTGGTGGGAAAGCTGCGGGAGGACGCGGAAGTATTAAGACGCCTGCTCAGCGACAAGGAGAGGGAGCTGTTTGAGGACATTCTGGCCAATACCATCAGCAAAAAAATCCGGGCAAAAATCCATGCCAGCAAGCGCTGGGTGGAGAATATGAATCGTCTTATGGGGTCCATGCACACTTCCAGCGGCCTGAAATTAAGTCTCAGCTGGAAGAACAGGCGGGCATCAAGGGAGGAACAGCTGGACACCGGGGAACTGGTGGAACTCCTGTCCAAGGATGCGGAAATCATGCGGGAGGAAGAGGTGGAAAAGCTCTCTCTGCACTTCCGTTCCAAGATTGCCGAGGCAAGAAAACTCACCGGGGAGGGGGATTCTGTGCAGTCCTTCCACGCCATTATGCGGGAGGTGCTGGATTACCGGAAATGGTTTGAATTCACCCTGGAGTGCCAGAAGACCGGGGAAAAGAAAAAGGAGCTCACGGACAGAGTGTTTTTCACCTTCAGCGGAGGGGAGAAGGCCATGTCCATGTATGTGCCCCTGTTCTCGGCAGTGGTGGCAAAATACGCAGGCGCCAGGAAGGAGGCTCCCAGGCTTATCTCCCTGGACGAGGCATTTGCAGGGGTGGACGAGACCAATATACGGGATATGTTCAGGCTTATGGTGGAATGCCGCTTTAACTTTATGATCAATTCCCAGGTGCTCTGGGGGGATTATGATACGGTTCCGGGGCTGGCCATCTATCAGCTGCTGCGGCCGGAGAACGCCAAATTTGTCACGGTTATCCCCTATGTCTGGAACGGGAGGGAGCGTCTGCTGGCCCAGGAGGGCAGCAGGTAGATGAACGGGGACGCTGCCTGAGGACAGAGCGGGGACAGGCCCCCGGCCTGAGGATAAAGGGATGATGTAATATGGAAGACAGGATGACACAAGAGGACCGGAAACTGCAGGAGTGCATTGAATATTTTAAGCAGCGGAAGGTCTATGAGAAGTTATTTGTAAAGGTCTGGGACAAGTACCGGAGCCTGGGGCGCTTCGGGGGCACGGTACAGCTCTCGGGCCTGGACCGGGAGGAGTGCAGGCAGCTTGGGGGATTTCTCCAGAAGAACTATGCCGGGAAGGACACGGTCAGCGTCTCAGCCTCTGCCATGGAGAAGGCCCTGGAGGGCAGCAGGTTTTCGGGGCTCAGATGGGAGGTGGTTCTGCAGGGATATTTTCAGGAAGAACTTCTGGGGAAGAAGGAGCAGAGGCGGCAGGAGGAAGCCAGGAAGGAGCAGTTTTTTACAGGGATAACGGCCTCCTGTCCCGGGAACCCCGGCGCCCTGTGGCTCCAGGAGGTTTTTCAGACCAAGGGGGAGGGATACCGGCTGTTGATGGAACACTACCGCAGGCAGCCTGAGAAACTGGAGGAAACCCTTTCCATGCTGCTGAGGGCGATCCCCAGACTGCCTTTTCTCTCCGCTGAAGACAGGGCGGGGGCCTATGAACTCACCGCCGTATTTGCGGCAAAGACCACGGGGGATCCTCATTTTCTGGATGCGGGGACCCTGGGGGAGCAGCTTTTGTGCGCGTTTTTAAGGGAACACATCCCAGGTTCCCCGGGACTGACGGAATTCAGGGCGGAGGAGAAGGCGGAACTTTTCTGGAAGGCAGGGCTGCTTCGGGACGAACTCTCCAACAATATGCTTGTGTACGGGGTGGCAGGGCAGGGAAAAGACGGAAAGCCCCACCGGGGCCTGGAGGGATTTCTGACGCAGAGGGAGCCCCTGCAGCTGACACTGCTGACCATGAGAAAGCTGGAGCGGGTGTCTCCCCAGGGGGAGAAGTGCGTCTATATTGTGGAAAATCCGGCGGTGTTTGCAAAGTTGTCCCAGGCCTGGCCGGAGGCCGCCGTTCTGTGCGGGAACGGTCAGATACGCCTGGCGGTGCTGGTGTTTTTGGATCTTTTCCCACGGGAGGTGCATTTTTTGTACGCAGGAGACTATGACCCGGAGGGCCTGCAGATTGCCCAGAAGCTCAAGGAGCGCTATGGGGACAGGCTGCAGCTGTGGAAGTACCGCAGGGAATTCTATGAGAAATACCGGTCCGACGTGGAGATCTCTGAAAAAAGCTTAAAGCAGCTGGACCATATCTATCTGGAGGAACTGCAGGAGGTGAAAGAAGAAATGCTCCGGCAGAAAAAAGCCGCTTACCAGGAGGCCATGCTGGAGGAATATCTGCGGGGCGCTTAGTACAGCCCTGCCAAGTAACCGCAGGTTTCACCTGGCTGAAGTTCCTGTTTTTTTACCATCTCCAAAAAAAGAAGGAGTTCCCTTGAAAGCAGAGGCATTCTGGGCTATAATAAGAAGGGTACGCATTTTTGGTATTTTCAGGAGGAGCTTGGCCATGAGGCATAATGGGACACGTTTTTTGACGGCTGGTCTGATTCTTGCGTCTATCTTCTGCATCATTGTGTTTCATATTCAGACAACATGGATGAACCGGACAGGAGCGGAGGCCATTAAGGAAATCGGTGTAATCTACATGTCGGGAATGAGTGAACAGGTTGCCGCGCACTTTGGAACCACCATTGAGCTCCGCCTGTCCCAGGTGGAGGCCCTGGTGGACGCGGTTCCCCCGGCCCGGCAGAGGGAGAATGAGGCCATGCGGGTGGAGCTGTCTCAGAATGCACGCTCCAGAGGCTTTGAGTATCTGGCATTTTACACGGGAGACGGCGATTTTCAGATGATATATGGGTCCCAGGTGGAGCCGGAAACTCCCCAGACACTGCAGAGGTCCATTATGGGCGGCAGGGACAATGTGAGCGTGGGGCAGGATGAGCACGGGGAGCGGGTCGCCCTGATAGGAGTTCCCGCCGCCTATGATATGGGGGATGGGAGAAAGAGTACCGCGCTGGTGGCAGGACTTCCCGTGAGCTACCTCAGCGACACACTGTCCGTGAACATTGACAGCAGCATGGTGGAATATTCCATTATCCGCGGGGATGGGGCTTTTATTCTGCAGAATGCAGAGGAGGGGCGGGACAACTATTTCGACCAGATGAGCAGCAGGCAGGAGCAGTATATCACGGAGCTGCAGGCGTCTATAAAAAGCGGTCAGGACTATGTGAGTGAGATTGAGATAGAGGGAAAACGGTGGAATCTGTACTGCACGAAACTTCCTTCCTCTGAATGGTATCTGCTGCTGTACATGCCTTATAACACTCTGGATCAGACGGTGGAGAGGCTGACGGACCGATGGTCACTGGGCTCCCTGGGGAGCTGTATTCTGATCCTCTGTGTGCTTCTTGCGATTTTTTCCGGCTATTTCCGGCTGACCAGAAGGCAGATGCGGGAACTGAAAGGCGCTTATCAGTCCGCCGAACAGGCCAGATGCTCTGCGGAGAGGGAGCGGCAGAGCGCTGAGCGCGCCAGCAGGGCGAAAAATGAGTTCCTCTCCAATATGAGCCACGATATCCGCACGCCCATGAACGGTATTATGGGAATGACCACTGTGGCCATGAATCATTTGAACGACGCAGCGCAGATCAGGACGTGCCTGAAGCGTATCAGCGTGTCCAGCCGCCATCTGCTGGGACTGATCAATGACATGCTGGACATGGCCAAGATAGACAACGGCGGGCTTACGCTGAATCTGGAGCCGGTCTCTCTCCGGGAGGTCATGCAGAATATTATGACCGTGATCCAGCCCCAGATTCAGGAGAAGGAGCAGCATTTTAATATCTACATACAGGATGTCCAAAACGAGGACGTGAGCGCGGACAGGGTGCGCTTAAGCCAGATTCTGCTGAATATCATTGGGAACGCCGTGAAATTCACACCGGAAAACGGAACCATTCAGGTGAGCCTGTCGGAGGAGCCGTCGCCCAAGGGGGAAAAATATATCCGCTCCTGTCTCCATATCAGGGACAACGGAATTGGCATGACAGAGGAATTTCAGGCAAGGATATTTGACGCTTTTGCAAGAGAAGACAATGCGCGGGTCGAAAAAAGCCAAGGTGCAGGGATGGGGATGACCATCACCAAGTCCATTGTAGACGCAATGGGCGGCTCCATCCGCGTGGAGAGCCGGCCGGGCCAGGGCAGTGATTTCTATGTGACCCTGGATATGGAAAAAATTCCGGCGCAGGCTCAGGAGATGACGCTGCCACGGAGGACGGTGCTGTTGGTGGACGATGATGAGTTGAGCTGTAAAACCGCAGAGAACATGCTTTGTTCCCTGGGACTGCAGGCGGAGTGGGTGGGGAATCTGGAAGATGCTTTCCGCCGGATGGAAAAGTGCGGAGAGGGTGAGGAGTTTCCCATTGTGCTGCTGGACTGGGATATCCAGGATCGGGACGGCATTGAAGCGGCAGGGGAACTGCGGGATCGTTTTGGGGAAAAGTTCACGCTTCTCCTGCTGTCGGACGGGGAGTGGGATAACCTGGAAGTGCAGGCCAGAGCGGCAGGAATCGACGGGTTTGTGGAAAAACCTTTGTTCCGGTCAGGGCTGTACTTCGGGCTGAGGCCCTTTGCGGAGGCGCAGGGGCATGGGGCCGGGGAGGAAGAAACAGACGGCATGGACTTTGTCGGCAGGCGGATTCTGTTTGCAGAGGACAATGAGCTGAACTGGGAGATCGGGGAGTCCATGCTCTCCGAGCTGGGTCTGGAACTGGACTGGGCGGAAGACGGGAAGATTTGTCTGGAGAAATTTGAACAGTCGGAAGAGGGCTGGTATGACTTGATCATGATGGATCTGAGAATGCCGGTGATGTCAGGATATGAAGCGGCGTCAGCCATCCGCAGCCTTTCCCGGAAGGACGCAGAGGCTATTCCCATCATTGCCGTGAGCGCGGATGCTTTTGAGGATGACGTGAAGAAATGCCTGGCCTGCGGAATGAACGCCCATGCGGCAAAACCATATGATATGGTGGAACTGGCAGGGCTGCTGGAGCGGTATCTTCACGGTCAGGGGGAAGGGTGACAAACGCCCGAAAGCGCAGGAGGCCGGAGTGAGAGAACCGTGTGCGGCTAGGGCGGGCTGGAGTGTGAGAGGGGGAGAACTTTGAAAAAAATCATTGCGTCAAGTGTGGCGCTGCTGGCTGCCGTGGCCCTGACTGCCTGCGGCGAGGAGGTGGGACCCACCCCGGATCAGGTGACGGAGGAACCCTACGGGGAGACAGAGATTACCCTGTGGACTTTTCAGGTGGGAAACTGGGGCAACCTGACTGCAGTAACCGGTCTGATCACCAGTTTTCACAAGGAGCACCCGGAGATCCATGTGAATGTGGAATGTCTGGACTACGACACCGGGGATCAGAGGATAAGGGACGCGGTGGCCGAGGGAACCGCGCCCGACCTGGTGTTTGAAGGGCCGGAGCGGCTGGTGGCCGACTGGGGGGATCAGGGGCTTCTGGCGGATCTGACCGATCTGTGGGAGGAGGATTATGCCAGTGAAATCTATGAGAATATACGGAAGGCATGTCAGCACAGCAATGGAGAGTACTATGAGTTTCCTGTCTGTATGACTGCCCACTGCATGGCCATCAATTACGATCTTTTTCAGGAGGCAGGGGCTTTGGAGTATATTGATCAGGAGACACATACCTGGTCCACGGAGGATTTTGTCCATGCCGTCCAGGCGCTGAGGGCGTACGGACAGGAACGGGTGGGGGTTCTCTACTGTAAAAACCAAAGCGGGGACCAGGGGACCCGGGCACTGGTAAATAATCTGTACGGGGGAACTTTCGCGGATGAGTCCCACAGTATGTATACCATTGACGGTCAGGAAAACAGTCTGGCGCTGAAGCTTCTGAGGGACTTGGAGGGGATTGCGTTTGAACCGGATACCACGTCCGCAGAAGAGATCGCCCAGTTCTGCCGGGGGGATCTGGCCATGGCGTTCTGCTGGAATGCCTCCCTGGAGATTGCTCAGATTGTGAACAATCCGGAACTGGATTTTGAGGTTTTTCCCATGGCCTTCCCGGTGAGCGAAGGGGAGCCCAGGCTTCAGGGGGGCATATGGGGCTTTGGCATTTTTGACAATGGGGATGAGGAGAGGGTGGAGGCGGCCAAGACTTTTATCCGCTATATGACGGAGAACGAGGACAGTTACAGGAGAGCTGTATTGACTTCTACATTCTGGCCGGTCAGGGAGATGCCGGAGATATACGAGAACGATCTGCTGATGACAGAATATAGTATATTTATGCAGTATATGGGGGATTATTACCAGGTTACTCCAGGGTGGGCCGCCGCCCGGGAGGGATGGTGGAAGATGCTTCAGAAGATTGCAGGGGGAGAAGACGTAGACACCGCCCTGAGAGAATACGCCCGGAAGTTGAACGGGGGTTGACTGGATTTACTGTGAGGAGAAGAAAACTTTTCGGCTTTACCAGGCGTCCCGGTAAAATCTGGGGAAGAGCCGGGGCTGCAGGTATTCTCGTAACAGTTCAGGGCCCTGTCTGAGCTGTTACACATTCTCAGAAAAATGGGCGATAAGTTTTAAAATTAAATGCGACAAGAGGTATTAAAGCCTCTGCCGCATTTATTTTTTTACCAGGAATAGGCAAAATGTAAAGCGCGGTAGGGCGTAAAAACTCTATCGCGCTTTATTTTTTTATTCAGAGATAAGAAGGGGGTGGAAACAGTGGCACGTAAATACACAAGGTTGAGTTTTGAGAACAGGAAGGCTATTGAAAGAATGTGCAAAAGCGGAATAAAGGTGAATGAGATAGCGGAAGCCATGAACGTACATAGAGCGACTATCTACCACGAATTGCAGAGAGGCGGCGCAGGTGGTGGAAAACGGCAGCAGTACAGCGCAGAACTGGCACAAAGAACGATTTAAACCCAAAGGGCAATATAAAACGATTACAAAGGAGCGTAAGAACATGAAAAAAGCGACATTTTCAGAGTACCAGGAAGCAAAAGCGGAAGTTATGAAGGGCGGGGAGTGCAGAGAGTACGCCGACATTGACGAATACGGAAGGTTGCATAAAACAATCTGCTGCGAAGACGGTAACAACTTCTACGAAGTGACCGAAAACGGCATAACAGAATTTTGGAGTACCAAACATTCCGCCAGCCGGAAGTATGAGGAACCCCAGGAAGCAGCCCGGGACGCGGAAGAAAACAAAGAAGACGATTACAGGGAGCGCCGGAAAAAGGTTATTAAGCGCCTGTACGCACTTATTTATTGGTTCGCTGATGAAATGTTATCAGAAGAAGAGGCGGAGGCCAGGGAAGCGGCAGAGTTTGAGCGGGAGAAGGCAGAAAAACACGGCGAATTGCTTATGAGGGTAAGCGCACACAACCATAACGCCAGTGTAATGAAAGATTGCATGAAGGCATCCAGGGACGCGGCCAACTATCTGCGGGATAAGGAAAACGACGTAGAAGACTGGCAGATAGCAGGCATTAACGCTATGTTCGACCAGTGCAACAAGGAAAGTATAGTACCCTATGATTTACCATACGCCATAAATGGCCTTCTGCTGCAATGGGACAGGGCGACCGCGGGCGCCGGGGTAATGCTGGAAGCGGTGAAGGAATAAAGGCCAGGGCGGCGGCAGGCCGCCCGGTATCTATAGAAGGGAGAAAACCATGAATAAACAGAGGCGTAAGCGGCTGGAAGAGGCCAGCGCATTACTGGAACAGGCAAAGGACATTTTGGAAGAGGTAAAGGACGAAGAGGCGGAGGCCTACGAGAACTTACCGGAAGGGTTGCAGGGCAGCGAACGCGGGGAAGCTATGCAGGAAGCAATAGACAGCCTGGAAAGCGCCTATGATGGCCTGGAAGATGTGATAAGCAGCGTAGAAGAGGCGGGGGCATAGGTATGGCGAAAGAACACTTTAACAAGGGGAACGATTGCGATACTTGCGTACACAAGTTTATGTACGTTTCCGTAAAAGGGAACCGCGACGACGCACAAGCCTGTAGCCGCCAGGAAGCTGGTTTAGATTGCCAGTACCAGGAACGGGAAGTACGGATATGCCCGGTATGTGAAAAGGAAGTATATCGGGATGAAATGCAGTATACAAGGGATTGCCACGGTATTACATTCCGCCTGGTGTGCTGGGATTGCTATAAAAGGCTTATGGCAAAAGGATACGACGGGGAGTATTACGACGAAGCGGACGAACAGATAGAAGATGATTATTAAGGGGGTAGACCATGCTGGAAATAGATATTTACGGAGCCGGGTTATGTTTCCCGGAATTTGAAAAGCAGTTTGAAGCAATCGAAGCAGCTTTAGGGTTCAAGCTGTTTGCCTGGCAGAAGACGTATATAGCAAACGGGAATTTTCGGCGGTATGGAGCCACTACGGCGCAGATATTACGGGAACTTATGCAGGTAGACGCCTTCCCGCTGGATTATTCAATAAAGCCAACGACGCAGCGGGAAGCGTGGTACAGGGGCTTCCTACGCGAGATTAAGCAGCAGTTAGACGACGCCGGGGTACCGACACGGGAAGTATTCTTTACAGGGGAACAGAAGCGGGCATATATGAATAACCCGGAGAATTTGAAAAGGGAGCGGGAACGGAACCCGGAAGCAGCACCAACGCAATATTGGAAATGGTAAGCGGAACCGGGCGGCCATAGTATTGCCGTCCTGGCATTACAAAGGAGTGAATGAGCATGAAGAAATCTAAATACGAAGCGCCTTTAACGGATGAAGAAAGAGCGTTCGCAGCAGAAAACCACTACATAGTAGAAAAGTACCTAAATATACGGAGGCTTCCGCGTGATGAGTGGTACGACGTTGTGATATTCCGGTACCTGTTATCTGTAAAGCGCTGGTTTGCGCTGCCGGAATTGCACAAGCATAATTTTGAGATTATAGCCTTTTATGCTATGCGTTCCGCGATAGGACACGAAAGGGAGAAACGCAGAAGGCGGATAGACACCATAAGCCTGGACGCGCCCGTAGCTGGAACGAACGGCGCCATATTGGCGGATATTATCACTTATGAAAATATGGGCTATTCCTATTTTTTTTGGGGGGGTACCAGGCTGCGGGCGATAATGTTTTAGCTGTAGCAATGTGAAAGGCGGCGCAAGCTGCCGTAAGCGCCTTTAATTCAGTGGGAGAATACCGCAGCCGGGCATATAGCGGGGGCGTCGGTTCGATTCCGGCAAGGCGTATTAGGTGTAGGGTGGCACCCTATAGCGCGCCTGGCAGCAGGCAAATAGCTGCCAGGTGGATACCGTGAAAAAATAGCAGCGGGCGCGCCAGCTAGAAAGCGCGTGGACGGTCAACAAGTTTTTCCCTGTTTTTTAATGTGAAAAATAGGAACGCGGTATACGAAGCCAGGAGCAGAGGGCGAGGCCATGAAAAGACAGAGGGCGCCGCCAAAGCAAAGAAGGGTTACGGTTTTTTGGCGAAGCAAGGAAAAATATGTCACGGTGGCAGCAGCGGGAATTATAACGGCTGGGGCCAAAAAGGAGATAGGAAGCGGGTATATGACAGCAGACGAACGCCGCCGGAAGGCGATAGAAGGGTATTACAAAGCGTATAGGGAATATAAGAAGCTGGATACCGTCCGGGAGCATATGCGCGTTGAAATGTCCGGGGATACCTTAATAGAAATCCATAGGTATTATGGTGAACGGAAGGGCGAACATGTCTTACGGGTGACACAGGAAGAGGCAGAAGGGGCGGAAGTATCCGCAGAAGTAGCAGCCTACGAACGGGCCGCCGACCAACTGGAAAATATGATAAAAAGCAGGCGCGAAAGCCTGGAAGCAAGGCAGCAGGCAGCCAGGAAGGCGGCTGTATGATTTACGCAGTAAAGAACCGTAATACGGGAAAGTACGTTACGGGTACCGACTTTAGCAGAGGGAAGCCCAGGCAGATAATGGCAACGAACCGGGCGCCGCTGCTTTTGGGGGATTATGGCGCAGAGGATAGCGGAACGGTAAGCGCGGAAATGCTGCGGCGGGGAATCAGTACCAGGCGTTATAAATTGGTTCCTGTAGAAGTGCGGGAGATAGAGCAGCAGCGGCAGCAGGCGCCGCCGGAACGCAAGCCGCTTCCCGCCGGATACTATAACATGGATTGCATGGCAGCGCTGCCATTATTCCCGGATGATTTTTTCGACATTGCGGTAATAGACGCGCCCTATGGCATAGGCGCCGACAATATGGCAATGGGAACGAATAAGACTAGGAAAAAGAACGGGTACCCGGCAGAGAGTACGGCGGAGCGGGTGAAGAAAAGCCGGAGGGAGAACGGCGCCGGAAAATGGGATAACCAGGTACCGCCACCGGAATACTTTGCAGAACTTTTCCGGGTATCAAAACATTGCATTATATGGGGCGGGAATTATTACGACTTGCCACCAACACGGGGCGTTATTGTGTGGGATAAGCTGCAACCCTGGGAAGCCTTTAGCCAGGTGGAAATAGCCTGGACGGATTACGACCGCCCGGCTGCCATTGTAAAGTTATCAAACACCGGGGGAGCCAATACGGAAAAGAAGATACATACAACGCAGAAGCCGCCGGAACTGTACGGCTGGTTATTCAGCCATTATCTGCAGCTTAAGCGAGGCGCCAGGTTCCTGGATACGCACGTAGGGAGCGCCAGCAGCTTAATGGCAGCGCATGACGCCGGGCTACAGCCCTGGGGTTTTGAAAAAGACGCATATTATTACGGCCTATCTGCGGATAGGCTGGAAAGACATAAAGCACAGTACAATATTTTCCAGGTTGCGGAGCAGATGGAAATAGAGTTGTAGGAAGGTGGGGAAATGCTTACATTGCCAATAAAAAAGGGATGGTACGACCTTATAGCCGGGGGAGTAAAAAAAGAGGAATACCGGGAGATAAAGCCGTATTATACAACCCGCTTTAGAAACCTATTCGGGGCTATGTGGGAGAACGGCGAAGCGCCGGAACAGCGCGTAATTTTCCGCAATGGTTATTCTGCGGACGCGCCGCAGCTTACGGCGTTATGCGGTATACGGGTGGGGGAAGGACGGGAAGAGTGGGGCGCCGTACCGGGGAAGCGGTATTACATACTGGAAATAAAGGAGATTTTACCGGATGTATGAAGAATTGCAAAGGAAGGCCAGGCCGAAGCCGCCGCGCTGCATACTGGCGGACGGCATAAAAGGCCTTTTCGGGATTGTAAGCCCGTCAAAGCTGCTATATGAGCAATGCCGGATAGATGGAGCAGGCGAAGAGGTAAGAAGGTACCTGGAAGAAAACAGAAAGTACCTGTTATACAGAAGGCGGCTTAACAGGCAGCAATGGGAAGCGGTTTATAGGGAGTACAGAAGGGCGCAGCACCCGGAGAGGGCAGAAGCGTGGGAAAAGAAATGCCAGGAAGCTGCGGCGGAAGCGCTGCGCTGCGTTCGTCTTCTGATAGGGGAATAAAGGCAGCGAAGGGGTGAAGGAGTGCATACAGCGGACATACGGCATAATAGAAGCGGTTATTATGACGGAACGGCCTATAAGGCCATTATAAGCGCGGACAGAAGCAGCCGGAAGAAACAGGAAAGGAAAGCGGTAAAGATGGGAAAGAGAGAAAATGCGGTAGGGATGGCGGGAAGGATAGCCGGAGAGATTGAGAAGCAGCCGGACGTATACGGCGCCAGCGGATTGAGGCGGTTTTTCCTGGAGATAGCAAGAAACGACGGCAGCAGACAGGACAGCGACCGCGTAATAGTCATATACGGCCAGGGAGCGGACGCGACGCCGGGGCAGTTGAAGGATGGCGCCTACGTCATGGTTATGGGGAAAATGCAGACTTATAAAGAGGTTCCCGGCGGGCATATCGTGGTTTTCGTCCTGGCGGAATATGTGGGCGCTGTTACGGAAAAGGTAGCGCAGCAGAACGGCGTATACCTGGAAGGAGTGGTAGCCAGGAAGCCGATACACAGAACCACGCCCCTGGGAAAGAAGATTACGGAAGTAGTAGTAAAGGTTCCTTCTGCCTTTACGGAAGGCTATTTTAGTTTCATTCCTACGATATGCTGGAAGGAATATGCAGAGTGGGCGGCAACGTGCCAGGAAGGCGCCAGGGTAGCCCTGGAAGGGCGTTTACAAAGCCGGGAGTATAAAAAGCGCCTGGACGGAGTAGAAGCCGTTTTGACGGCCTATGAAGTAAGCGCGCAGTACATTGAAAAAAGATAAGGAGAGGGACGAAAAAAAGCCCCAGCGGTTCGGGAAAACCGCCGGGGCTATGCCATAAGTGAATATCTGCTATAAAATATTATATTTCACGTATGGCGGGAAGTCAAGGAAAACGCGGGCGGGAACCCGCTTTTAACACTTGATAAAAGTATTAAGTATCCGACTATACAGGCCTATAAAGGGGGTGCCTAAATGTGCCATACGTGGAGAGGATTACAAGGGCGGGTAAGACGATAGAGGTAGACCGATATTTTACCAGCCAATACAAAAAGAAGGGGATTAAGAAGGGGGATAAAGTAAAGCCCACCAAAGAGGAACAGAAAAAAATAAACAGTAAGAACGCAGAAAGAAAATTACGCCTGCTGCTGAATGAGAATTTCCAGGATGGCGATTTACATATAGATTTTGGTTATGTCCGTAAAAAGGGTATGGAGTACAGGACGCGGGGGGAAATGAGGAAAGACGCTGATATATTCTTGCGGGAGTTGCGGAAGGTATATAAGGCTGCCGGATATGTGCTTAAGTATATTCATGTGATGGAGATAGGGGAGAAGGGAGCCAGGCACCACCATTTAGTCATAAACCAGCCGGGCATAGACACAAAGCAGATACAGGCTTGCTGGAAGAAAGCGTATGAAGGAAACAGTAAGATACACTTTAGCCCCCTGGATACAGAAGGGGACTACAGCAAGCTGGCGGCATATCTCATAAAATACACGGACAGGACATTAGGGACGGAAGAGGCTTTACAGGGGAAGCGGTGGAACAGAAGCAAGAACCTGGTAATGCCGGAACCGGAATACAGGATAGTGAGGGACAGGAACACATATTACAACGAGCCGAAGCCGTATAAGGGCTATTACATAGTCAAGGACAGCATAGAGGTGGGGACGCATAGCCCGGAGTTTTACGGGTATGGGTATTTGCATTACAGAATGGTGAGGCTGGATTGAGAGAAAGGAGCATAGGAGCATGGAAAGAGTGATAGCGGCAGCGGCAGCAGTTGTCTTCCTTTTTGTGGCAGGTATCGCGGTCATGGCGGGCATGGGTATCGTGGCGGAAGGGCTGAACGAATTACACCGCTGGGAAGAATGGGGCGGCCAGGATGATAGAAAGGGGGTGGGAGTGTGAGGAACTTTAGATTAAGTGACGAAAGCGGCCACCAGGAAGCAATAATAGAGTGGTGCGCCTGGAATATGCAGCAGTACCCGGAATTGGAATTGCTGTACCATGTTCCGAATGGCGGGAAGCGGGATAAGGCGACGGCTGCGGTATTAAAGCGCCAGGGCGTGAAAGCTGGGATACCGGATTTAGTTTTACCAGTAGCCCGCTGCGGATACCATGGCTTGTATATCGAGTTGAAGGCGCCGGGCGGTTCCGTCCAAAAGTCACAGAAGGAATACATAAAGCGCCTGGGAAAACAGGGGTATTTAGCTGTTATCTGCTACGGATGGCAAGAAACCGTAGAACTGTTAAGGAACTACCTGGAAGGAGCCTTAAGCCAGGACGCGGCAGCAGGCGCCGGAAAAGAAGCAGGCCAGGACGCGGCCAGCCTATTGCTTCCGCTGGCGTAAGGAAGGGGGCGAAAGGATGGCAAACAAGACTATTTACAGTTGTGACCGCTGCGGGAAGGAATGGGAATACAAAATAGAAAATGGATTCGGGAATTGTCCAAGACATTTAGAGTATGAGGCATTACGGCGGGTAGATTTATGCCCGGAATGTGAAGCGGAGTTTTACGAAGCTATAAGGAAGTACCGCGAAGGCGGAAAAAATAAAATCTAAGAATGTTCGCTAGGTTCAACGGAGCGAAAGAAAGGCGGAAAGCATGGCAAGAGTAATTAGCATTATCAACCTTAAAGGGGGAGTCGGTAAAACCTTTACAGCGGCCAACATGGCACATATTCTGAACGGATACGGCAAAAGCGTGTTGATGGTAGACAATGACAAACAGGGGAATTTATCAAAGCTATTCGGAGCGTATCAGGATGAAACAGAGTGCGAAACGTCCAAACTGCTGCGGGGCTGCTATATGGACGTGAATAGCTTGCGTTATTCCCTTATGGGCTATCCCTGTATGGATATTATACCCGCGAATATGTCTTTATTGCAGGCCACCAACGATTTAACCAGGGAAGAGGGCGAAGACCAGATAGAACGCTTTAAGGCGCTGGCAGAGGCCTTCCCGCTGGAAGATGGAAAACCCTATGATTTTATCATCATAGACAACCCGCCGGATTTAGGGTTAAACGTCATTAACGCGCTGGCCGTGAGTGATGATGTGATTGTACCGACCAAAATAGACGCCTGGGCGCTGGAAGGCCTGGACGTGATTATAGAACAGGTGGGGCAAATGCAGCAGCTTAACAGCCGCTTGCGATTCCGGGGAGTGCTGCCGACCATGTGGCAGAATAGCGACGCCAACGTATCTGGCCTGGAATGGCTACAGGAAAAGGGCTATAAGGTATTCGATAGCAAGATATGGTACGGGGCGAAGGCGGCGGAAAGTACGTTTTTCTGCAAGCCGATTGTAGAGTATGCGCCGCGTAGCTGGACGGCCATTAGATACCGTAAATTTGTGGCGGAGTATATGGCGGAGATAGAAGCAGAAAAGGCAGCAGACCTGCAGGAAGGGAAGGGGATACAGTAATGTCAGCATTTAGCGCGTTGGATATGATAAACCCGAAGGCGCGGCAGGCGGCTGCCGTAAGGGAATACAAGGAAATCTATTTAAACCCAAAGGAAGTAAAAGAGGCGCCGGAAAATACCAGGAAGACTTATGAAGGAATAGAAGCCCTGGCAGATAGTTTCTTGCTGGTAGGACAGGAACAGCCCACCGTACTGGCAAGGGTAAACGGGGAATTTCTCATAGTGGACGGCCACCGCCGGAACCGGGCGAACCTGTTAAACCTGGAACGCGGGTATACAAAGTTTGAGAAGGTGCGGTATTTCTTCCGGGATATGTCGGAAACCATGTACGAACTGGCGTTACTTTCCGGGAATGGATATACCCAGGGGCTTACGGATTATGAGAAAACAGAACTTGCCGCCCGGCTTAAGAAGGTATTGGAGAAAATGCGGGAGAATGGGGAAATATCCAAAGAAGGCCGGATACGCGATATAGTGGGCGGTATCCTGGGGGAGAAGCCCACCAATATGGCGCGTATTGAAAAAATCAATAACAGCGCTACGCCGGAGATTAAAGAAGAGTTTAAGAAAGGCAATATAGGCATATCGAAAGCGTATGAGGCTGCCAGGCTGCCGGAAGAGGAACAGAAGGCCATAGCTGCCAGGGCGGCAGCAGGTGAAGACTTAAAAACCAAAGAAATAGCGCAGAAGGTGGCGGAGAAGGTGGCGGCAAAAGCCCAGGAAAAGGCGGAGAAGGCAGCAGAGGACGCAGAGAAGGCCAATATAGAGGCGGAACAGGCCATAGCGGACGCGGCAGAGAAGCAAGAAAAGGCAGAAGAAGAGGCGCAGAACGCGAAAGAGTTAAAGCGGTATGTAGACGCCAGCACAGCGCTGGCCGAAATGTCCGAAACGGACACCGAAGCGCTGATAAATACGGGGCTTCCTGGCGACCGTTCCACCTGGAATACGCGGCAATGGGCTATATACACGCTGCGCCGGATGATGTATGTAGTAGACGCCTTAAGCTATGATGACGTGCAGGCCATGCAGGAAATATTGATAAGGGCAGAGAACCCGGAGAAGAGCCAGGGAGAAGGCCAGGACACGGCAGCAGGCCAGGAAGGCGGGGAACATGAAGACAAGAGAAGTTAAGAGTTTTTCAGAGGTAGACACAAGCGGATTAAAGCAGCCCATTATATGCGTTTACAATCATCCGGCAGACTACCCGGACAAATGCGTAGCCCGGATATTTGACGGGGTGACGCCGACCGACACAGTAATAACCAGGGATACCGTGGAAGAATTGCGGGAAGACATTTCTAAACGGTTCCCGGATAAACTACCCTTTGCAGCAAGCCGGGAAGACTATAAAAGCGTAGTGGAAAGCTGGATATAGGGGAAGGGGCGGGAATGTGGAGAAGAGAAGCATAATAAGACGCGCGGCCAGGAAGGCGTATAAGGCTTTAAGGGACTTTATACGGGATAATAACGGCGGCAAATGTGAAAGACAGGATTGTGCAAGCTGCCCATTTCCGCCGTGTGGGAAAGAAGGTGTAGAGGAATGAGGCGGAAGGCGAAGGAGCTTATAGCGGGGATTATGAAGCGGTACGCGGATACTGTAGAAGGGCTATGTATGGAGTTGGGGGAGTTTGTGGCAGAGGCCACCGCAGAAGTAACGGAGTGCGTGAGGTATTACGGCGGTTATTTGTTGGCCTGGCTGGCGGTTGCGCTGGCCTGGCTGCTGCTGGCGGTAACTATGCCAGCCTGGTATCTGCCGTATAAACATTTCACCGGGAAAGGGGTAGAAGGATGAACAGAAGGCAGAAGAAAAAGGCGTATAAAAAGCGGTACGGACATAACCCGCCTACAAAAAGCTATACTTACCAGGCGTATGGGGTGGATATGCAGAACGTGGCGGACGCGCTGGCGGAAGGGTTTAGAAAAGTGTTCTATGCTGCAAAAGAGGCTGTAGAGATAATAGGCAAAAAGCTGGCAGACGCATGGGAGAAAACCAAAGAACGTATACAGACCATGACCGAAGAGGAATACGCAGAGTTTTTGGAAGGCCTGGAACCGGAAGCAAGGGGCTGGGCGGCAGCTATAAGAATGGGGGTGAAAAAGGATGATACAGGAAATTAACTTAACGGCTATTATCATTACGGCTATTATCTGCTTTACGCTGTATGCCATTTCAAGGGATGATACCGGGAAACGGAAGCATAAGCCGGACGGATTGCAGAAGGAACGCCAGGGAGAAGGCCAGGCGGCAGCAGTACGGGAAAAAGGAAAGGAGATATAGGGGAATGGAAGAGAATGTAAAGGCTGCGGAGATAGAAGCGGGCGCAGACCTGGGAACGCCGGAAGGAGAACAGGCCGCCGCTTGCGTTATTCTTACCGAAGAGGCATTAAAGACCATGTTACAAGAGGCAGCCAAAACAGCTATCAGGGAACTGAAACGGGAAGAAACCAAAGAGCGGAAGAGGAATAAATACCATGATACTTTTTCGCTGATGAAGTGTTACCGTGACGCGGTTTTCCATATCGAAAACGCGGTAAGCGAAGGTACCCAACTGGAAATACAGGATATGACGGAAGAGCAGCAAGAAACCTATTTACGCAGCGTGAGGCGTACCAGGTTTAGAACTATGCTTATGACGGCGAATGTAGATAAGGCTATAGACGAAATGGCAAGGCGCCGGGCGGCAGCAGGCCGGGAACTGGAATATAAAGTATTCGATATGTATTTTATGCAAGGTATGGGCTACGAAGAAATTATAGAGCAGGTGGAAAAGGATACAGGGGAACGCCTGGGGAAGAATACGCCACGCCGCTGGGTTACTGCAATAATCAATGAAATGTCAGTATTGTTATGGGGGTTAGAAAATGAAAGGTAGATTGATAGAAAGGTTTAAAGGCTGGAAAAAAAGAAGAGGGCTGCGTCGTGTATCGGATATTCTTACACCGAATGAAATGAGGTTCGCGCTGCTGGGGTGGGAAGGGATGAAAACCAGGGTAGAATATATGAACCAGGCAAGCGGTGGAAGCCTGGAAGTGATACAGACAGGGTATACATATATCTTTAAAATGGCGAATATATTAAGGCCGGAAGATATGCAGAAAGAAGAGGACAGGATAAGGGCAGGCCTGGCAGAAGGAGTATTGATATTGGACGCCAAGGTATCACTGGTAGATGTGAAGCCGCATTTAGAGGCAAAACGGGCGGAAGGCGTGGGGGAATGATGGTAAAAAGCTGGGGTTTTCATAGGGAAGCCAACGCGGTAAAATGGTAACATGAAAATAGTAGCAGGCGCCGGGCGGCAGCAGGCTACTATTTTTCTTTTGTGAAAGAAGGTGCGATTATGAAACAATGGGCGCAAGCGTTCTATTTGTCACAGAACTGGAAGGATACAAGCCGGGCGTATCTGCTTACGCAGAACAATATATGCGAACGCTGCGGGGAGCCAGCAAAGATATGTCACCATAAGACGTACTTAACGCGGGAGAATATCAACGACCAGGCCATAGCGTTAAGCTGGGATAACCTGGAAGCGTTATGCCAGGATTGCCACAATAAAGAACACCACCGCACAGAGAAGAACAGGCGGTACAAATTTGACGCGGAAGGGAATATAGTTTATCTGTAGTCCCCCCATTCCCCGTAAAAATTAAGGGGGCGGAATACCGAGGGGGGAACTACAAAAAAACCCTACGGGCGCGCGCGTGCGTGGTGTAGGGGGTGTGGGGGTGATGGAAGGAAAAAAGGGGGTGTACTCTATGGCAGCCAAAAAGGAGAAGACCAAAGAACAAAGGATTAAAGCCGAAATAAGCAAGATTAACAAGGTTTTCAAAGAACTTGACGAAAACAAGAAAAAGATAGTCACGCCGCTGATACAGAAGGCTGCTTTTATGCACGTCGAATTAGAGGAATTGCAGAAAACCATAGAGGTAGAAGGGTGCGTAGACGAATACCAAAACGGCGCGAACCAGTGGGGAAAAAAGAAGTCTGCGGAAGTGGACGTATATAACACTATGATTAAGAATTATACGGCCATTATCAAAACTTTAACCGATATGGTACCAGCGGCGCCGAAAGGAAAAAGTAAGCTGGATATACTGCGGGAAGAGTAGCCGGAAATGGCAGCAGCAAAGGCATACCGTAACTATATTTACGAATACTACGCAAAGATTAACAGCGGCGAAATTGTAGTAGGCGAATGGATAAAGAAAGTTTATGAAATAGTTGTCAATGAATTGGAGAAGGGCAGCTATTTTTTTAATGCTAAAAAAGCCAATAAGGCTATTAAGTTTATAGAAAATTTTTGCCACCACAGCCAGGGAAGGAACGATTATTTAACACTGGAACTATGGCAAAAAGCATTAGTTTCTTGCATTTTCGGAATAGTTGACGAACATAATATACGCTTTTTTCGTGAAATTTTCATAGTAATAGGCCGGAAAAATGGAAAATCGCTTTTTGCTTCCGCCATTATCGCGTATATGGCGTTCTTAGAACCGGAATACGGCCAGGAAATATACTGCCTGGCGCCAAAACTGGAACAGGCGGCAAAGGTATACGACGCCTTTTTACAGATGGTAGACAAGGAACCGGAACTAAAGGCAGAGGCCAGGAAGAGGCGCAGCGACCTTTATATAGACGCTACAAACTCTTTTGTAAAGCCGATTGCTTTTAATGCAAAAAAGTCTGACGGATTTAACCCCCAACTTGTCGTATGTGATGAAATTGCAGCATGGAGCGGGGACGGCGGATTAAAACAATATGAAGTAGTGAAGTCTGCGTTAGGCGCCCGCCGCCAGCCTATGATTTTATCCATATCGACCGCCGGATATATCAACGATAGCATATACGACGAACTATTTAAGCGTTCTACGTCTGTACTGAAAGGAAACAGCAAGGAAAGAAGGTTGCTGCCGTTTCTCTATATGATTGATGATGTAGAGAAGTGGAACGACCTGGAAGAACTGAAAAAAGCCAATCCCAATATGGGCGTATCCGTATCAGAAGAGTTTTTCCGGGAAGAAATAGCGGTAGCAGAAGGCAGCTTAAGCAAAAAAGCGGAATTTTTGTGTAAGTATTGCAACATTAAGCAGAACAGCGCGACCGCATGGCTGGAAAGCCTGGTAGTGGAAAAGGCGACCGCAGTAAAGACCATAGACGGGAAGGAAACGCCGTACACATTAGAGGATTTCCGGGAATGTTACGCAGTTGGCGGCGTGGACTTGTCACAAACGACCGATTTAACGGCGGCTTGTGTGGTGATAGAACGGGAAGGAGTATTATATACCTTCTGTCAATTCTTTATGCCTGCTGGGCGAATAGAAGCGCTTACGGCTATAGACGGGGTGGCCTATGATATTTTTGTAAAGAAGGGCATATTAACGCTATCCGGCGAAAATTACGTTGACTACCACGACGTATATAACTGGTACGTTATGCTGCTGGAAGAATACGGCATACGTACACTGAAAATAGGGTACGACCGATACAGCGCGCAGTACCTTATATCTGAATTATCCGGCTACGGGTTCCATACGGATGATGTATTTCAAGGGGAAAACCTTACCCCCGTTATCCGGGAATTTGAAGGTATCATAAAGGACGGTAATTTTAAGATATGCAGCAACAATCTGTTAAAAGGCCATTTCCTTAATGTGGCACTTAAGCAGAATATGGAAACAAGGAAATTTAGGCCTGTAAAGATTGAGCGCCGCGCACATATAGACGGTTTTGTAGCGGTAATAGACGCTATGACGGTAAGACAGAAATATTATGAAGAGGTGGGCGAACTGCTTAAGAACGCAGCATAGAAAGGGAGTGAGTACAACGAGCCTAAAAGATTATATTTTCAAGAATAAAAAGCAGGTAGCCATAGACACCTATTTTAAAATGCTGAATGGATACAGCCCGGTATTTACGACCTATGAAGGCGGACTATACGAAATGGATTTAACCAGGGCAGCAGTACAGCGGTTTGCTTCCCATTGCAGCAAGCTAAAGCCGGAGATTACGGGAACGGCAAAGAAATACCTGGAGAAGACGTTACAATTTAAGCCCAACTATTTTATGGATACAACAAAGTTTCTTTCCAGGCTGGCTACTATCCTGGAAGTGGATAATACGGCCTTTATCATTCCGGTGGAAGACGGATACGGGCGCCTGGTGGGGCTTTATCCACTGTTACCGCAGCGTTGCGAGATTGTAGAGGCAGCAGGCGTTGTATATCTGCGGTACAGTTTTGAAAACGGGGAACACGCGGCAATAGAGTTTGACCGGGTGGGGATTATGACGCAGTATCAGTATAGCAATGACCTTTTTGGTGATGATAACAAGACGCTGCGGCCTACCATGCAACTGTTACATACGCAAAACGAAGGTATTATAAACGCCGTGAAAAATTCCGCGAATATACGTTTCCTGGCAAAAGTGGCAAATATGCTAAAGCCGGAAGATATAAAAAAGGAGCGGGAACGGTTCACGGAAGACAATCTAAGCGCAGACAACAAAAGCGGGATGATTATTTATGATAACAAGTTTACGGAACTGAAACAGGTAGAAAGCAAGCCATACACTGTAAACGCGCTGCAAATGCAGCAGATTAATGAAAATGTGTTTATCCATTTTGGCACTAATATGGATATAGTCACGAATAAGTACGACGAAAACACGTTTAACGCCTACTACGAAGGGAAAATAGAACCGTTCGCGGTACAGCTATCTTTAGTAACGTCAAATATGCTTTTTACGCAGCGGGAACTATCTGTAGGGAATATGCTTACGTGGACGGCTAACCGTCTGCAATATGCAAGCAATTCCACGAAGCTGCAAGTATCTACCCAGCTTTTCGACCGGGGACTTTTGAACCGTAACGGGGTGATGGATATATGGAACATGGCGCACGTAGAGGACGGGGAAAAGTATTATATCCGAAAGGAATATACAGAGGTTAGCGAACTGGATAAAAATAATAAGCAGCCGCCTGTTACCGTACAGCCGACGGCGGCAGAAACACCCGCCCAGGGCGCCCAGGAAGGCCAGGAAGGCGCCGGAAATGGTGAGGGCGGGGAAATAGACGGTAAAGGTGGAAACGGGGCTACAAACGGCACAGAAGGCCAGAAAGAGGGTGTATAAAATTGCCTATTGTGAAGGAAAGGGAATATAGAGCGCTGGCGGCGCCGCTGTCTGTAGCGGACGCAGCGAAGCGCATAGCTACGGACTATTACGTAGAGGGTTACGCTACTACGTTCAATAGCCCGTATTTGCTTTTTGAATTTGAAGACGGATGGAAGTATTACGAAGTGATAGAAGCCCACGCCGTAGATGGCGCCGACCTATCAGACGTTATTTTTCAATATAACCATTCCGGGAGGGTATTTGCCCGCCAGTCAAATAAAAGTCTTATCGTACAGCCCGATAACACCGGGCTTTTTATGTGCGCTGATTTAGGGCGCACAGACGGGGCAAAGCAGCTATACCAGGATATAGCGGCGGGGATGGTTACTAAAATGTCCTGGGCGTTCACGGTGAAGCGTGACAGCATTACGGAAGACCGGGAACAGCGCATTATTACCAGGAACATACAGGAGATTAAAAAGGTTTTCGACGTATCCGCAGTAGACAGGCCAGCTAATGAGGATACCGAAATAAACGCGCGGAATTTTGCTACGCGGAGTTACGGGCAAATGAAGGCGGAGCGCCTACAGCGCCAGGCACAGTTATTAAAAATCAGAACAATGCTTTAAAGGCAGAAAGAAGAGGTAAAAAGGAATGAATTTACAGGAAATTGAAGCAAGGTTAGCGCAGATTAGAAACGAGATTAACACCAGGGGCGCAAACATGACCGCCGAAGAATTGACCGCCCTGGAAAACGAAGTTACGCAGTTGGTGGAAGAACGCGGGAAACTGCTGGCCGCTGCAAATACCCAGGAACAGCGTAACCGTATTTTGGCAGCAGTAGCAGCAGGCCAGCCCGTACCGGGAGCGGATGGAGCGCCCGAAGCGGCGCCCGTCGTTCTGCGTAGCTTCCCGGCAGCAGGCGGAACCGAGGCAGAGGCGGAAGACAGATACGGGACAGTGAAGTACCGTAAGGCATTTATGAATTATGTGTTACGCGGTACGCAGATTCCGGTAGAATATCGCGCGGACGCAGTAAGCACGACCACGGACGTAGGCGCCGTAATCCCCACTACGGTACTTAACCAGATTGTGCAGAAATTGGAAAGCACAGGCATGATTTTGGCAAAGGTGACGCGGACGGCCTACAAGGGCGGCGTGGCTATCCCGGTATCTACCGTAAAACCCGTAGCCACCTGGGTAAATGAAGGAAAGGGCAGCGACAAGCAGAAGCATGGTATTTCCAAAGAAGGCATGATTACGTTCGCGTATCATAAATTACGCTGCGCCGTGGCGGTATCCCTGGAAGTGGATACTATGGCTATGTCCGCGTTTGAAAGTCTGCTTATCAACAATATTGTGGAAGCAATGACTAAAGCGCTGGAACAGTCCATTATTTCCGGTACGGGTTCCGGCCAGCCTTCCGGCATTATCAAAGAAACGCCCGCGAAAGACCAGGCAATTACCACGAAATCGGCTACGGAACTTTCCTACGCTGACCTTATTGCGGTGGAAGCTGCGTTACCCCAGGCGTATGAGAATGGCGCCGAATGGTGCATGAGCAAAGCCACGTTTATGGGCTTTATCGGAATGACTGACGCCAACGGCCAGCCGATTGCGCGGGTAAACTATGGTATCGGCGGAAAGCCGGAGCGCACATTGCTGGGGCGTCCGGTGGAATGTTGCGACTATATCGGCAGTTTTGCGGCAGCGGCAGCGGGTGACGTGGTGGCGTTTGTCTTCCGGTTCAAGGATTATGTATTGAACACCAATTACGCCATGGGCGTGAAGAAATACGAGGATAACGACACAGATGACCAGGTAACAAAGGGTATCATGCTGGCAGACGGCAAGGTAGTGGATAAAAACAGCCTGGTAACGCTGAAAAAGAAAGCAGCGTGATAAAGGCGGAGCCGGGGGCGTAGGTACCCCGGCTTTTTTGACGGAAAGAAGGTGCAAGGCATGGAAGCGGAAACAACCTTAACGGAGAAAATGCGGGCAGCGCTGCGTATAAGCAGCACCAGCGACCGGATTACAGAAGAAATAAACGACTGTATAGCGGCTTGCAAGAAAGACCTGCAGGACGTGGGCGTAAAACGCTTAAATGAAACGGACGCGCTGATAGTAAGAGCAATTACGCTGTATGTTAAGGCGGAATTTGGGTTTAATGGAAATGCTGATAAATTCCATAATTCCTATGAAAGCCTTAAAGTACACTTGTCAATGTCGAGCGAGTATAACACGGTATCCGAAACGGACACCGGAACGGAAACAGAGGGGGCGGAAAATGGCAGCATGGGCGGATGAAATAACGCTTATTAGTCTGAAAGAAGGCGAAGAGCGGGTAAACGACAACGGTTTTCCGAACGAAGAGGCAGAGGAAAAGCGGGTAGTTTTCTGTAATGTAAAAACGACCGGGTACAATGAGTATTTCAAGAGCCAGCAGACGGGGAAAGTGGTAGAAAAGAAGTGCGACGTACACAAGGCCGATTACGAAGGGGAAGACACCGTAGAACTGGAAGGGAAGCGCTATTATGTTCTGAAAACGTATGAACCGGAAGGGGACGAAGACACCGTAGAACTGTCATTAACCGACATACGCAACAAAGACAAGGGGGCGTAGGTGTGGCGGAGTTTAACACGGTAGGCCTGGAAGATGTAATACAGGCGTTTGAGAGGCGGGAACAGGCAACCGTACAGGCGGTGCCGGAAATGCTGAAAGCAGGCGCCGAAGTGCTGGTACAGGCACAGAAGGCAGAGGCGGCGGCCATGGGGCTGAATGAAACGGGTGGCTTTATCAATTCCATAAAGGCCACGCCTGTAAAGGGGGATGAAACAGAAAAACATATAGACATATTCCCCCAGGGAAGGGCGAAACACGGAAACGACCGAAAAGGAGATAAAAGCAATGTGCGCTATGCTACGATTGGTTTTGTAGCAGAATATGGAACCAGCAGCCAGGCGGCAAGGCCATACCAGACGTCTGCAAACGAGAAGGCCAGGGAAAAGGTAAGCGCTGCGGAACGGGAAGTATGGGAGCGTATGACAAATGGGTAGCTTAAAAAAGGTTTTAGAAAGCACAGGGATACCAGCCCAAAGGGGTGTATATACCGGGAAACAGAAGCCGAAGGCTTATTATACCTTTTTGCTGATTACGCGCGATACGGCAGCGTCGGCGGATGATAAGGAAGCAGTAGGCCGGGAACTATGGCGGGTTACACTCTTTTACAAGGGCGATTTTGAAGAGCAGCTAAAAGCTGCCGTAGAAGCGTTGAAGGCAGCAGGCGCCTATATCAATGGAGTGGGCGCAGAAAGCTACGAAACAGATACAGGGTACTGGCTGGTACCTATTGATATTGAATTTTTGAAGGAGTGATAAAGAATGACTATAGGATTAAGGGATTTATACTATGCAGTATGTACGGAAACGGACGGGGCGGAAACCTACGGGACGCCCAAAAGAATGGCGGAAGTAATGACCGCCGACCTGTCTGTAAAGACGGCAGACGGTTCCCTCTATGCGGATGATACTTTAAGCGAAAGCGTAACGGAATTTGCAAACGCAACGCTGAAAATGGGTATTAAAGACCTTACGCCGGAAACGACCGCCGAAATTTTGGGGCAGACCGTAGATAAAAATAAAGTGGTATGGGCTGGGAAGAATGACGAACCGCCCTTTATCGCGGTTGGGTTCCGCGCACAGAAAACGGGCGGGCGGTTCCGGTATGTATGGCTGCTGAAAGGAAAATGCAAGCTGCCTTCCGAAAAGTACGAAACAAAAGGCGAAAGCATTAAGTTTAATACGCCGGAGATTGAAGCGGAATTTTCCACCAGGAAGAAAGACGGAAGATGGAAAGCGGACTTTACAGGAAGAGAAGACGAAGCGGCAGCGAAAACATGGTTCGACCAGGTGGTAGAGCCTGCAGAAGCCGGGGGAACGGAAGCAGAAGGGACAACAACAGAATAAGGGAAGGAGAGAGGCGCGGCACATGACCGCGCCTTAATTGATATTATGAGCGCATTAAAAAACGGCGGGTATCCGGTGACACTGAACGGCAAGGAATACAGCTTGCTTTTTTCTCTCAATGCCCTGGATGAAATACAAGACAGATTCGGCGGGTATGACAAGCTGGCGGAGGTTTTCAACGATAGTAACCCGGACTGGATTAAACAAACAAAATGGCTTTTAACCCTTCTGATTAACGAGGGGCTTTTATCAGAGGACGAAGACGCCAAACTGCTGACGGAAACACAGGTAGGACGCCTAATCAACGTCGGAAATCTGAAGGACATTCAGAACAGTATTTTTGCGGCGTTCGCAACGGGTACCAGCGGGGACGGCGACATAACAGAAGACGGCGAAGGACAGGAACCGGATAAAGAGGGGGAAGCAAAGGGCGCGCGGGAAAGCTAGATACCGCGCGCCTTCTTTATATAGCAATGGTATTCCTACGGTATGAAGAGGCAGCAGCCTGGCGAAAGACGCCTTATCAGATTGTAAAGCTATTCAGATACCACAAGGAATATAACCCGCAGAAATTTAAACAGGAAACAAGGAAACCGGGGCGGGAACAGGTGGAAATGGATGATATAGACATAGCGTTAGGGGGTTTTTGATTTTGGCAGATAAGACAGATAACATAAAAACCCGTTTGAGTTTTGACGGGGAAGCGCAGTATAAAGCGGCCTGCAAGGAAATCAATAGCACCTTAAAAGTGCTTAATTCTGAAATGAAACTTGTTACGGCTGAATATAGGGACAATGCAAGCAGCGCGGAAGCGTTAAAAGCAAAACAGACAGTATTACAGAAGACATACGACGAACAGGCCAAAAAGGTAAAGGCGACGGAAGAGGCGTTAGACAAGTGCAGGCAGGCAACGGGGGAAAACAGCGAGGAAAGCAAGAGGCTGGAAGCACAATTAAATTATCAGAAAGCAGCACTTGTAAAAACGGAACAGGAATTAAAAAAGACGGCGGACGAATTGGAGAAGGCAGAGCAGGCCGCCGACGAAATGGGGGAAGAAATAGAGGACAGCGGGCAGCAGGCAGAAGAGGCGGGCGGAAAGTTTTCCGGTTTAAGCGGTATTCTTAACGGTTTGGGCGGCGCCATGTCTAAGGGCGTGGCGGCGCTGGGAAAGGCTTCCGCTGCAATCGGCGCGGCGGTAGTGGCGGGGCTGGGTTATACGGTAAGCCAGGCAGACGAAGCGAAAGGCGCGTTAAATAACTTTTGCGCCGCCACAAATACGGCTACAGAAGACGCCGGAAAATATAAGCAAGTTATGGAAAATATCTATAACGGCAATTACGGGGAAGGGTTTGAAGATATAGCGGCGGCAATGACAGAAGTACGGCAGCAGGCCGGGGATTTAGGCGCCGGGGAGTTGGAGAAAATGACAACCAACGCCCTAACTTTGCGTGATACGTTCGATTTTGACGTAGCCGAAAGTACAAGAGCAGCAACCCAGTTAATGCAAAAGTTTGGGCTGTCTTCTGATGAAGCATATAACCTAATAGCGCAGGGCGCACAAAATGGACTGAATAAAAACGGGGATTTACTGGACGTCATAAACGAGTACAGCAACCAGTATTCACAGGCGGGATTAAGCGCGGAAGATATGTTTAACTCTATTTCCAATGGCGCAGCTACGGGCGTTTGGAGCATTGATAAAATGGGCGACGCCTTTAAAGAGTTTAGCATACGGATGAATGACGGAACCGCAAACGACTATCTTTCCAGCCTGGGGCTTAATGCGGATGAAGTAGTAAAGAAATTCCAGGAAGGCGGGAGCAGCGCAAAAGAGGCCATGAACCAGGTTAGCGAAGCCCTTAAGAACTGCGACGATAAAAGCCTACAGTATACGGCTGGCGTGGGTTTAATGGGTACCATGTGGGAAGATATGGGGGCGGATGCCTGTATATCACTTATGGACGTGGAAGGGCAGATAAGCAAGACCACGGACGCCATGGGGAAGATTAACGCCGTAAAATACGATACGTTTGGCGAAGCAATGCAAGGCGCCGGAAGGATATTACAGACAAGTTTTATCATGCCAATAGGCGAACAGGCGTTACCGATTTTTAGCCAGTTTGCCAATGAATTGCAGCAAGGGGCAGCAGCGGCAGGCGGTGACATAGGGAAAATGGCGCAGAGTTTTGGGGACGCCCTGGGGAACCTGGTAAACGGACTTTCTGAAATGCTTCCGCAGATAGCCACTTTTGCGGTGGAAATGGTAAACGGGCTTGTAGGCGGGATTGTAGAGAGCGCGCCCACAATCATACAGGCGGGCGTAGATATGATTGTATCGCTTGTAGATGGTATCATATCGGCAATTCCGAAACTAACAGAGAGTGCAACGGAAATAATTACAACGCTGATAGAAGGAATAATACAGTTGCTTCCTAAATTGGCAGAAGGGGCGGTACAGATAATTGCACAGTTGGCCGCAGGTATCGGCCAGGCGCTGCCGGAACTGGTACCGCAGCTTGTGGAACTGGTTTTATTTGTGGCTGAAACCCTTATAAATAATATCCCGCTTTTGATAGACGCAGCCCTACAACTGGTTACTGGCCTGGCGCAAGGGATTATAAACAGTCTTCCGGTTCTCATTCAGAAATTGCCGGAAATCATAACGGCTATAATCAACGCATTAGTGGAAGGGATACCGCTGATTTTGGAAAGCGCGGGGGATATTGTGGTAGCGCTTGTAGATGGTATCATAACGGCGGTTCCGCTGCTGGTGGCTGCAATGCCTAAAATTATTATGGCAATCGTAACGGGATTGATTACCGGAATACCTAAGATACTGGAAGCTGCGGGGAAGCTGGTAGTAAACATAGTTACAAAGCTGGGCGAACTTGTGACACTCATACCAGGAGCAATAAAAGAGGCAATTACAAAGCTGGCAGAGTGGGGCGCCAATATGCAGAGCAAAGGAAAAGAAGTCATTACGGCGCTGGTAACGAATGTTGTAAACATTGTAAAGGAACTTCCTGGCAAGATATGGAACAGCATAGTAGACGCGGTTACGAAGGTAGCGACCTGGGGCGTTAATATGCAGAATAAGGCCAAAGAGGTAATGACTTCCATGGTAACGAAGATTGTTACCGTAGTGAAGGAAACGCCTGGTAAGATATGGAACAGCATAGTAGACGCGGTTACGAAGGTAGCGACCTGGGGTACCAATATGCAAAACAAGGCCAGGGAAACTATGAACGCCATGGTAACAAAGATTGTTTCTGTAGTGAAAGAAATTCCCACAAAAATATATAACAGCATAAGCGGAGCCGTGGAGAAGGTAGGAACCTGGGGTACCAATATGCTGAATAAAGCAAAAAGCGCCATGGAAAGCGTGGTACAGGGAGTTGTAGGCGCCTTTAGCAACATAGGGAGTAAGTTTGCGGACATTGGCAGCAACATGGTACAAGGAATTTGGAACGGTATCAGTAACGGGTGGAACTGGCTGAAAGACAAAGTATCGAGCCTTGCCAGCAGTCTGCTGGACGCTGCAAAAAACGCTTTAGGAATTGAAAGCCCGTCAAAAAAATTCCGCGACGAAGTAGGCGTATATATTGCACAGGGTATCGGCGTGGGCTTTTCTGATGAAATGAAGAGCGTAAACAAACAGATAGAAGACGCCATACCCCAGGAATTTGATATAGGCGCAAAAGTAAATCTGTCTAAAGACATTGACATAGACGGAGAGCCAAAGAAGCCGAAGCCAAAAGGCGGGGCAGCGGGTGGCGTTGTGGTAAATCAGTATATCTATGCCAATACGACCGACTACGCAAAGCAGCAGAAAGAAGCTGCCCGGCAATTCAGAATGATAGCGAGGACGGTATAAACGTATGGAAATTGAAAAACTGATTTACACAAATGAAATAGGCGAAAGCCTGGAACTAAGCACAGATAGCATATACCATTGCAACGTAAGCAAGGACGTAAGCGGGGTAAGCGGCGTTCAAAGCATAATTTACAGCACTAACAGCATGGGGCAGCATGGCGATTCCTACGTAGGGCAGCGGATAGAGGCCAGGGACGTAGACGTAATAGGCCATATCAATACAAGGGACAAGGCGCAGGCGTTGGAACTGCGCCGAAGGTTCCTTAAAATCTTTAACCCGGAATTAGGCGGTACGCTGATGTATGAATATGGCAGTTTTAGGCGCGTTATAGGCTGCCGGTTGCATGGAAAGCCGGAAGCGGAAAGAAAAGAAGTGCTGATAGAGTTTCATATACAGTTAGAATGTCTTAATCCGTTTTGGAGAGAGGAACAGGAAGAAAAGGAAGATATAGCCAGTTGGGTACCTGCCTGGGAATTTCCATGCGAGATAGAACAGGATAACCCGGAAAGCATGATTTTCGGATACCGCGCCGAAAGCGTGATAGTAAATTGCTACAATGAAGGCGACGTAGCCACGGGTATGCGGGTGCGGTTTTCTGCCCTGGGTACGGTAAGGAACCCCATAATACTGAATGTAGATACCCAGGAGTTTATACAGCTTAACGTAACCATGCAGACCGGGGACATTATAGAGGTAAACACGGTATACGGAAGCAAGGGGGCGAAGCTGATACGCGACGGGGCGGAAATAGATTATTTCCGGTATGTGGATGTAGACAGCACATTTATGCAGCTTGCCATTAAAGATAATAATTTTCGGTATGACGCTGCCGAGGGCGTTAATTCCCTGGACGTGGCTATATTTTACAACAAAGAATATTTAGGGGTGTAAGCGTATGGAAATTAGGGTATTCAGTACAGAAGTGGAACCCCTGGGGGCGATTGATGAAATCAGCAGCCTGTTATGGGTTACAAAATATTTTGATGTGGGAACCTTTAGCCTACTGGCGCCTATTACAGAAAATAACAGTAAGCTGCTTAAGCGCGGGAACATTATTACGAAGCATGACGGGCGCCGGGAAGTGGTGACGGAAGACGGCAAGATATGGCGCCGGGCGGCACAGATTACATACGTACACATTACGAAGGATGAAAACGGCCTGGAGCAGTTGGAAGCACAAGGCTATATGTTAAGCCGCTGGCTATCAAAACGCTGTATTACGCCGCAGATTGTAAAGACGGATACGAACCAGGCTTTAATAAACTTTATGGTAGAAAAGAATTGCGGGAGCCAGGCGGGCAGCAGGCGAAAATTTCAAAGGTTTTCCATACTTCCACAAGAAAAGGTAGCGGGTACGCTGGTAGAATATGCGAACGTAGCTTATGCAGACCTGGGGGCGGAAGTCAAAGGAAGGGCGCAGGCCGGGAAGCTGGGGTACGATATTCTGATAAATGAGAGGGAAAAGCTGTACGGTTTTTATCTTTATAAGGGGAAAGACCTTACGGCCAAAAATTCGGAAGGCAACACGCCCTGTATATTTTCCCGTGATTTTGACAACGTGGACGAACAGGAGTACACGGACAGTATAGAAAACTGCAAGAACTTTATATACGTCCAGGGGGCTGCCGAAGAGAACGAAGCCCAGCCAGTAGTAACGGTGGACGCTGCGGAGGCTTCCGGCCTGGAATTGGAAGAGGTTTTTTGCGAAGCCACGGACATAGCAAGGAAGTACCAGGAAGGGGAAACAGAAGTAACGATACCATTAAGCACGTACCTGGCAATGCTGCGGACACGGGGAAGCACAGAACTGGAAGGATACGGGGAAGCGGTAAGTTTTACAAGTACCATTTCCACAAATTCCAACTTAAAGTATAAAAGTGATTTTGATTTAGGCGACCGTATCACCTGTAAAGAAGTGAAATGGGGAATACAGATAGACGCCAGGATAACGGAAGTATTGGAAACATACCAAAAGGGGGAAGAAACCATAGAAGCCACTTTTGGGGATAGTTTACCAACGCTTTTAGAACAGATAAAGAAAGTGAGGTAGGAAAAGGATGGCGGATACTTTACCGTTTAATTCGATAAACCATGACCGGGTATATAAGGCGGAAGATTGGGCGTGGTATTTTGCCACGTTTCTGGCTAATGGCGTGTTCCCTAAACCCAGCGACGGGCTACAGGTGATAGCGTATCAGAACATGGAAGTACGGGTAAATATGGGCTATGCCTTTATTAACGGAACGGCCTTTAGGAACCCGGTAAGCAGAAGCATAACGCTGGCAACGGCGGAAGGGGCGCTAAACCGCATAGACCGTATTGTAGTGCGCTGGGACTTGACGGAGCGGGACACTTATTTAGCTGTACTTAAGGGCGTACCTTCTGCGAAGCCGACGGCGGCAGCATTAACCAGGAATACGGAGCGCTGGGAACTGGCTTTAGCGGATATTTACGTAGGAAAGGGCGTTACCGGGATACGAACGGCAAATATTACAGACCAGCGTTTTAATAGCGCAGTATGCGGCATTGTGAAGGGTACTGTAGAAGAAATAGACGCCAGCGTATTGACGAAGCAGTTTACAGATTTTTTTGAAATATACAGCAATGCCGTAATGGATGAATTTAGCGTATATAAGCAGGCAATGGAAAATTACCTTTTCACCATTGAAGGCGTGTATAACCAGTACGTAGCGAAGACCGAAGCCCTGTTTACACAGTATGAAGCGGAGTTTACGGACAGGTATAACACATTCAGTAATACGCTTGAAAGCTGGGAAGCGGAATTATTAAAAGCCTATACCGATTTTGTGGCAAGCATAAAGCTATTTGAGGGAGAGGCGGAAGCGGATTTTAACGCATGGTTTGAAAGCATAAAGGGAAGGCTGGGCGGAGATATAGCCGGGGCGCTGGAACTGGAAATAGAACGGCTTACGGCTGCCCTGGAAGCGCTGCAAAAGCAGACACAGGAAGGCGCAAAGGATATTGAACAGAACATTACAGACCTGGACAGAAGACTAACCAGCGTAGAAAATGGCTGGGGTATCAATTACAAGCATGAAGCAGTATTAGGCTTGTGTTACCTGGGTGCGGCCTACATGGCAGAACAGCACGAAAGGACAGAGGAAACGGCGGTACTAGGAATAGCCTATGCGGGCAATTCCTATTTAGCAAATAATTTTTAAGAAAGAAGGTAAAAAAATGAAGGGTTTTCCCAAAACATTGAAGACAAAAGAAGACTTCTACAACTGCCTGGCAATGGTGGCAAGGGGCGAACTGGCAGCAGCCGACTTGCTGGCAAAGATTGAGAGCGCGGAAAAACAGCGCTTTATTTGCTGCCAGGTGGTAGAGGTGGCAGCGGAAAAGAAGGCCATAACGGTGATGTACTGCGACGAAGCGGCGGTAGGGATGAAATTTACCGCTGGAAATGTAAGCGGAAGCATTGCGGCGGTGGTGCATAAGCAGAGCGGGGAAGCGACGGCAGCAGGCCAGGAAGGAAACGACCTTACGGCGCTTACTCTTTCCAGGGCGGTGGCAGAAGGAACGGAAACCATAAGCCTGGAAATTAACAAGACCGTGGCCGGAATGGAGCCGGGGGAGTTTGATTCACTGAAAGGAGTGTTAAAACAGTATGAGCAGATTACTTGTTGATGATGTAACAAAAACAGACCGCCGGGCGCTGCTGAATGTCAATAAAATGGCTACTATTTCCGACATTGTGGTGCCTAAAAACGAATACCTGTACGCCAGCGGGGCGAATGAATTGACCTTGCTGGACGGCTGCGTAATTGCTGTAGGCGGCGCGGGTATTTTTGCGACCGAAGCAACGGTTATTACAGCCGGGAACCTGGACGTAGGAAGTGCGTTTGAAGTAGGGAAGGACTATTATGTATATATCTGCGATACCAGGGTGGACGCACAGAACGAACGGTACGTAGTTTCCTTAAATTCTACGTATCCGGCTGGATGGAACGCAAGCGATAGCCGGAAAATCGGCGGTTTTCATTATGGGCGCGTCCGCAAAGTGGACGGGAACCTGCAGCCCGTGAACAGCAGCGGCGCCATTTTTGGCACTGGATGGGAAAGCGCGGTAAGTAATGGGATTGTACCCCGCAGCGTATGGACGCTGGGACACCGCCCGAAATGCAACCCGGAAGGAATGGTATACCTGGGCGGCGGTACCTGGATAGACATTTACTTAAATTCTGATGATGGAGCCTATGGCCTTAAGTCTGAATATGGATGCGCGCCCATGACCGGAACCGAAGGCATGAACTGGTATACCTTCACGGAGCGTCTGGCGAAATCCGGTAAGCGTATGCCGGATTATAGCGACTTTTGCGCGTATGCGTTCGGAAGCCCGGCAGGCCTTGACAATGCCAATACGAACGCCTGGACGGCCACCACGAACACGGGAAGGGGCGTTACCGGAAGCGTGGTTAATGCGGTATCGGCTGTAGGCTGCGTGGACGCCGTAGGCCGTGTATGGGAATGGCTTAACGGCCTTATCACAAGGGCAGAACACGCTACAAATACCGAATATCACCCTACAGTAGCCTGGGGATGGGATAAGAAAAGCCCCTTAAGGGATAACGCCACAAAATACGACGTAGGCAACATTTACCAGTATTATGCGTATTCCCTTGCGGCGCTGTTAGCGGGCGGCCACTGGCTCCATGGCGCCG
>OFFK01000163.1_pt1 | contig 56193 bp, 62 predicted proteins | sample 1521361 | NCBI WGS metagenome assembly OFFK01 (sample SAMEA3504096, study PRJEB24116) | mouse gut metagenome | biome: mouse gut; feature: mouse-associated habitat; material: faeces | place: Denmark | collected 2011 | reverse complement strand
ATATAAAAATATATCGGGAGATATATTGACAAATTTCAAATATTGAGATAGGAGGAACTTATCATGGGAAAAAAGATATCCCGATTTATTCTTTGTTGCTTGCTACTTTTTACCTGTTGTTGTACACAGGTATTTGCCGCTGAATCAAACGTAAATGCTTCAACTGCATTAGATTTTTTGATTTTACCACATATGGATTATATCGCGCAGGCAAAAGGAAGTCTTTACATAGACTCCAATGGTGAAGCAACAATAAGCTGTTCTGTTTATGGTTACCAAGGAACTACAACTCGCGTTGAAATTACTGCAAAACTGCAGCAATATAATAAGGGAAAATGGGTTACGTTTGATACTTTTTCTATAGGTAGTGACTCACACAGGACAAGCTTAAATGAAACATGCCATGTAGACAAGGGGTATACTTATCGTGTCCATGCAACTATCAAAGCTTACAGCGGATCATCTGTTGAAACACGGACGGTCATGAGCAGTGAAGCGAAATATTAGTCCAAAATAATGGAGGATTATTTTTTGAGAAAAATTTTTTTACGATTTATTAGTTCAGCAGTAGTATTTGCAATTCTATTAACGAATAACATACATGTTTCTGCCGCTGTATATACAGAAAACGCTCCTGAAGTAGTATTTGATATGGGTGATACTCAAATTGAATATTATGAAACAAGTTCAGGTGATCGTATTTTTTTGCAATATGTAAATGGTGTTCTCACCCAAAAAAACACATTAATTCATGGAAAGGTTGATATTGTTGAAAGAGAATTTTTTGATTCAAATGGACGTAGCCAAACATCTATGAAAGATATAATTAAACCAAGTGATTATATAACTGCAACATTAGAAGAAGAAATTTTACAGCCTGCGCCAAGAGCCTCCTTAGGAACAATAAACTATCGAGCTATTATCGATACAGGATATACTTATTATGGTTTACGATGCTCATATACTACAACAAACCAAAACAGTACATATACAATTCGGTCATATGTAGGTACGGTTGTAGATCTTGTGTCTATTTTAGTTTCGGCTACTAATTTGGCAGCTAGTATTGGCTCAACTGTAATTAAAAGAATTTGTGTATCTGCAGGCATTGCCATTACTGGTGGAGTTATAAAAAGTGCTTTATCTACAACGGTCGCTTGTGTAAAAAGTACATACAAATGGACATTAGTTGATACCACTCTTTCTGCTCATTCAAAAAATGTTTACGGCTATAAATATCATGTAACAGACAGCAATTACCATACTGGTGATAACTATTATGAGGGATATCAACCCAGTGATTGGCGTACACAAGCGTTAGCCGTATGGTTTCATAATGAAATGTTCGCATATTCTGTCTGGGATGTGGTTGGATGGAGTTAAAAAATGAAATGTAATTATTGCAATACTGAAATGCTAGAAGGATATCTTCCTACTCCTGGTATAGAATGGGTGCCCAAGTATAAGGAAAAGAAGTTAAAATATACAGGACCCAAAACAAACGGCTTTCGGATAGGGCGAATGTATCTTATGAGCCTAAAAAAGCAAGCGGCATGGTACTGCCCTAATTGTGATTTGATAATAATTAATTGCAGGTAAAGTGTTCCAAAACAGGGGAGCCATTGACTTCTATAAGTCTCCGGCTCCCCTGGACGCTTGGCCTGACTGACAATCTCTTTTTGACTTTTCTCTATGGGCAGCTTTATGTTTCATTTTCTTCACAGAAATCCGATGCCAGCTTATTCAGCAAATCCTCCTGAATCTTCGGGAAATGCTCCCGTATCAGTTGGGAGACAGCTTCATACTTCCGCAGGTAAAATAGCTCTTCGGGCAGAGAGGTATCCAAAGCAGCCACACTTTCCGAGTGCATCCCTTCCGAGTGATACCAGTCCGTGATCTTCTCAATAAATGCATGCTCCGAGGCTGCAAGACCTTGAAGCTTCTTTGCGCTCCCGAAGGATACAATGCCGCCGACAAAAAAGCCGGCAAACAGAAGCAGCATCACAATCAGAGCAAAGTTGTGGAAGGGGAAGCTTAAGATCCCCATAAAGGCCAGGAGCATAACCACAAATCCGACGCCGCCTACCGCTGAGAAGGTCCAGGCAGAGGATCGCATATCTGCGCAGCGTTCCTCCGGGCTTTGGTAAGCCTTCACATAGGCAGGCTTTTCCCTTGGCCCTTCTAAGACTGCGCCCGGGTCAAAATCCTCCGGAAATTCGTAATCCTCCGGAATCTCAACCGTTTCTTCCTCCTCGGGCAAAAGCTCTTCTATCAGGTCCACATCACAATCGGGACAGTGGGTAATTCCTTTTCGATATTCATTTTTACATTTGGGACACCAAGCCATGAGCGTATTCTCCTATTCCGGTTCCGTAGATCCCTTAAAGCACATGAATGAAAACTATCTGTGAATTATTATCTGAAATTTTTGTGCCTGTGTCAAGAAAAATCATGAAAATATCTCCGGGAATAATTGAAATCCTGCATCAAAAATCTTATAATAAGAGAAGATTTTGAGTTACAATTCCCGGCTGACGGGAAAAGGAGTGTTATTATGCAGAGGATATTAGTAGTGGACGACGCGGAGCTGAACCGTGAGCTGCTATGCGATATGCTGAAGGATGAATACCAGGTAGAGACGGCGGAGGACGGAAGAGAAGCGCTTAACTATCTGGACAAATACCCCAGAGAAATGGCCGCAGTTCTTCTGGATCTGCATATGCCGCATTTGGACGGCTATGCAGTAATGGCTGAGATGAGCAAAAAGGAATGGCTGAAAAGGATTCCGGTGCTGATTATCAGCAGCGAGCTTGCGGTGGAGGCGGAAAGCAGATGTTTGGAGCTGGGAGCTTCGGATTTTATTCACAAGCCTTTTGAGAGAGCGATTGTAAAAAACCGTATTAAAAATGCTATGCGGCTCTACACCCGAAAAAATCAACTGGAGCGGAAGGTGGAGGAGCAGGCGGTAATGCTCAGAAAGCAGGATCAGATTATTCGGATTCAGGCGGAAAAGCTGAAGGAAGCGGAGCCGTTTCACCGTTTGATGCTGGAATACCAGGCAGCGATTATGGAGATTGAGACAAGGCTTAAAATCCTCAATGCGGAATTTTCCCAGGAGTATAAGCGGAATCCCTTTGAATCCATTAAGAGCCGTCTGAAATCCCCGGAGAGTATTTACGAAAAGCTGGAACGGAAAGGCTATCCGGTGACGGTGGAGAGTATCCAGGAAAATCTAAAGGATGTGGCGGGGATTCGGGTGATTTGTTCCTTCCCGGATGATATTTACCGTCTGGCGGATCTGCTGATTAAGCAGGATGATATTATTTTGCAGAGGAGAAAGGATTATATTCAGAACCCTAAGCCTAACGGGTATCGGAGTCTGCATTTGATTATTGGCGTGCCTGTTTATCTGTCCAGGGAGAAGAAGTATATGATGGCGGAGGTTCAGTTTCGGACGATTGCTATGGATTTCTGGGCAAGCCTGGAGCACAAGCTGAAATATAAGAAGGTTGTGGATAATACGGAGGAGATTGTGCGGCAGCTGAAGGTTTGTGCGGATTCGATTGAAGAGCTGGATTATCAGATGCAGAAGATTCGGAATCGGATTGATCATTCGAGAGAGTGATTTTTGTTTGCGCGGTAATTTTGATATTGGGATGTAGGACTGTGATATTTGGCGGGGGAGCGGAAGACTGTGAAGATTACGTGTGTTGCGGTGGGGAAGATTAAGGAAATGTATTTTTCGGAGGCCGTGAAGGAGTATGCGAAGCGGTTAAGCCGTTATTGTAAGCTGGAGATTGTGGAGCTGCCGGATGAAAAGACACCGGACGGGGCGAGTGCGGCGGAGGAAGCGGCTATCTTGGAGCGGGAAGGGGAACGTATCCTGAAGGCTGTCAGGGAGGATGCTTATGTGATTGCACTGGCTATTAAGGGGAAGGCTTTGGATTCGGTGGAGTTTTCCCGCAGGCTTGAACGGCTGGGGGTGGAGGGGAAGAGCCATATTGTCTTTGTGATTGGCGGTTCTTTGGGGCTGTCCCCGGCGGTGATGAAGCGCGCGGATGAGTCCGTAAGCTTTTCGCGGATGACGTTTCCTCATCAATTGATGCGTGTGATCTTGTTGGAGCAGGTGTATCGGGGGTTTCGGATTATGAAGGGGGAGCCATACCATAAGTAAGAGCGGAAATTTCTCCGCATAGATCAAAATGATTTTGTCATTGAGGAATGAGGGAAGCGACTTGAATTTTGAAGAACCGGATAAGAAGATGCAAAGATGTGCGCAGGAACAGGCTTTATCAATCGGGCAGAAGAGGGATATGCTTGTCCGTTTGGCATTGGAAAAATGCGTTTCCATCTATCATGAGTGGACAGCGGAAGCAGGACGCCACGCAAAAGAGAACACTTTTTTAGGAAAACCTCCCAAAGCAATGGTGATAAAATACGGAAAATACAGCCGGAAAGACAAAGCTGATTTTGAGATTATAGAGCTTTGGAAGGTCTGGTACTATTCAAACGAGACACTGAAAGAAGCAGATATACAACTGGAGCCGGTAATGACACCCGTATCCGGTATGTTTTATCCGGAAGCATGGGCGGAGTTTGCAGTCAATGAGGAAACCCCATGCCTGTATCTGTCTTGTTACTTTGGTCCCAGAAATGCCATAGGGTATTGCTATAAGATAGAGGAGCAGGAAAATACACCCCGGCTTTGCGGGGAGAAGGTATTGTGGGTAGCATAGCAAGTTGAGCTAGATGCTGCACGGAGAATGTTTTTTCCTTCCCAATGTATCTTCCGCCTGCATAGTTCCAAGTTTTTTCCCATAAACCTTCAGAATATAAAAATACATCCCAATCAAAAGCCCTCCGGCCAGTACCCAGGCAGTCGGACTAGCCAGGCAGACGCCCAGATAGCTGTGCTGCCTGGCGGCGATAATAGCCACCACACCGCGGCCAATCAATTCTGCGATACCGGCTGTCATAGGCAAAAGTCCAAAGCCCATTCCCTGAATACCGTTTCGGTAGACATTCACAATAACCAGAGGCATAAAGAAATAGCCGATGCAATTCAGATAAAGATCAACCTCACCGATAATATCCGCCACATGCTCCGACACAAACAAATAGGTCAGATATTTCCCGCCGGTCATTACAAAGGCGGAAGCCAGAATACTATAGGCAAAGCCGATCAGGGTAGAGGCCCGGAAGCCCTGCCGCACGCGCCGGATATCCCCGGCGCCCACATTTTGGGCGCAGTAGGTAGATATGGTGGTGCCAAGAGCCACATAAGCCTGGGTAACTACCTGTTCGATCTTGCTTGCGGCCGTAAAAGCAGCTACGGACATAGAACCAAGGAGGTTCAGGGACGACTGCATCATCATCGTTCCCACAGCCGTGATGGAGTACTGAAGGGCCATCGGAAAACCAATCCCCATCTGAATCCGCGCCAGATGTCCGTCGGGGCGCCAATCCTCCTTTTTAAGCTTCAAAAGAGGAACCTTCTTTATAATATAGATCAGGCAGAGAATACCGGATACCCCCTGTGAAATCACGGTAGCAAGAGCGGCCCCGGCCACGCCCATATGAAAGCTGATAATCAGCACCAAATCCAGAACAATATTCAAAAGCGCGGCCAGAATCAGAAAGTAGAGAGGCGTTTTGCTGTTGCCGAGGGCGCGCAGTATACAGGAGAGCAGGTTGTAAAACACCTGGGCAAAAATTCCGGCGCAGATAATCATAATGTAAGTATAAGCATCCGCAAAAATATCCTCCGGCGTGTTCATAAGCTTCATCAGCGGGCGCATGCCAAGCATACTGCCGGCTGTCATAAGCAGAGAAACCGCCAGAGAAAGCAGGGCGGCGCTTCCAACGGTTTTGCGCATCCCATCCATATCCCCGGCCCCGAATCTTTGGGCCGTCAGTACGGTAAAGCCTACGGTCATTCCCATAAGGAAGCCAAGAATCAAAAAAGTTATGGTTCCGGTGGAACCAACGGCAGCCAGAGCCGGCGTTCCCACAAATTTTCCTACAATAATGGTGTCGGCCATGCTGTAAAGCTGCTGAAATACATTTCCTATAAAAATGGGCAGGGTAAAGCCGAGTATAATTTTCGCCGGACTGCCTTTTGTCATATCTTTTTCCATAATATTCATCCTCACATTATCAGAAGCTGAAATTGAAAAGCTTCTCCTTTATATCTGCGTTATTATAATAAAATGACACAGGGAGTGCAAGAGGTTTTGGGAAAGATTTTCAAGTCTGTGAAAATCAGAGAATTCCGTAAAAAAATGCGATTGGAGTGGAGGATAAAATAACAAAAAGGCTGTCAAAAAAGAGCAGAATTTTTTGGTGTATGTGTAAGAAAAACTTCTTTCTTTAAAGGCAATTCTGCAAGTGCCAGGTGCAAATATGCCCGATATCTTTCTCCAAATCTTAAAAAGAGTAAAAATTAATTCTTGTACTGACAAAAGTTTTGTGCTATACTATCAGCAATGGGGCATTGGCGCAGCTGGGAGCGCGCCACACTGGCAGTGTGGAGGTCACGGGTTCGAATCCCGTATGCTCCATTATTTTTATTGATAAAAAGGAGATAACATCTATGAGCATACGAATTGGTATTTTAGGTTATGGAAATCTGGGACGGGGCGTAGAGTGCGCTGTTCGCCAGAATCCGGATATGGAACTTCGGGCCGTATTCACCCGAAGAGATCCCAAAAGCGTAAGTATTCTCACAGGCACGGCAAAGGTCTGTCATGTAGATGAAGCGAAGAACTGGAAGGGTGAGCTGGACGTACTTATTCTCTGCGGCGGAAGCGCCACGGATCTTCCGGTACAGACCCCGGAGTATGCCAAGCTTTTTAATGTCGTAGACAGCTTTGACACCCATGCAAGGATACCGGAGCATTTTGCGGCCGTAGACGCTGCGGCAAAGGAGGCAGGCAATGCGGCAATCATATCCGTAGGCTGGGATCCGGGAATGTTTTCTTTAAACCGCATGTATGCCAACGCCATTCTGCCGGAAGGTAAGGACTACACTTTTTGGGGCAGAGGCGTAAGCCAGGGCCATTCCGATGCCATACGCAGAATCCCGGGCGTTAAGGATGCAAAGCAGTACACCATTCCGGTAGAAGCAGCTCTGGCTTCCGTACGTGCCGGCGAGAATCCGGATCTTAGTACGCGGGAAAAGCACACCAGAGAGTGCTTTGTAGTATTGGAGGAAGGCGCCGACGCCGCCAAGGTAGAGGAAACAATCAAAACCATGCCCAATTATTTTGCGGATTATGATACCACGGTACATTTTATCGGCGAGGAAGAAATGAAGCGAGATCACAGCCGGATTCCCCATGGAGGCTTTGTCCTGCGAAGCGGCGTAACCGGTTGGGAAAAAGAAAATCATCACCTGATCGAGTACAGCTTAAAGCTGGATTCCAACCCGGAATTTACCTCCAGTGTCATTGCTGCCTACGCCAGAGCCGCTTACCGGCTGTCAGCGGAGGGAAACCATGGCTGCAAGACCGTATTTGATATAGCGCCGGCTTACTTAAGCGCAAAAAGCGCGGAGGAACTGCGCAAATCCCTGTTATAGTAAAATAACATGAATGCAATGCCATAATGAGAATAAAATATTCTTACGGACAGACGGCAAAAGCGCGCATACCGGGAGCACATATGAAGAGACAAGATATTGAGGCTTCTATCACATGCTTTCCTATCTGTGATTACGCCTTTATCCAAATCAAGGACATTCCTTTTAAAGAAGAAGTACGCCATATCTGCAGGACCGAGTGTCCCAGATACGGAAAATCCTGGTCCTGCCCCCCGGCAGTAGGAACCGTGGAGGAATGCCGAAGTCGCTGCGAAGCTTACGAGGGCGGCTTTCTGTTTACTACCATGACAGAGGTTTCCGATATGGAGAATATGGAGGAGCTTCTTTCCACCCGTAAAGAGCATGAAGAGCTTACCCGCCGGATAAAAGATCTTTTTATAAAGCAGCATCAGGAGCTTCTGGTTCTGTCCACCGAGTCCTGCGCCCTCTGCGAAGACTGCACCTGGCCGGATGCTCCCTGCCGTTTTCCCCAGCGGATGCTTCCCTGCATGGAGGGCTACGGCATCCTGGTCACCGGTCTTGCGGAGCGGTGCGGTATTACATTCCTGAACGGAAACAATCTGGTCACCTGGTTCAGCCTGATTCTCTATCGGGAGGCATTGGAAGAGCCGGGAACGGGAAAATCATAGGAATATTATAATATGCCTTGCCGGATATATGTATGAAGCACCTGCAAGCCATACTCGCGCGCATAGAACAGGAGCCTTAGGCATATAGTAAGAGTAAAGAAACGACAAGGCCCAGGATCAATGAGCTGGAAGGAAGAAATGACAGACGCATTAAATCTGCCCAAGGATTTGATGCTCGGCGCGGTAATCATAACCATTACCGGAAAACACGAGGCTTATGTGGAGAACTACATGAGCCTTATTGAATATACGGAAGAGCTTATCCGCATTCAGACAAAGACCTGCAAGCTGGAGATTCACGGTCTGCATCTGGATATTTCCTATTATACAAATGACGAAATGAAGATCACCGGAGAGATTCAGGAGGTGAAATATTGCTGACTTCATTTTTTCGTTATCTGTACGGATATGTGCGCGTCCGTCTTACCGGTTATTCGCCGGAGCGGTTTTTAAATCTCTGCAAGGCCCACGAAATTGAGATTTGGGATCTGCAGAACAATGGCGGCTATTATGAAATGAATTTAAGTATCCGTGATTTTCGGAGGCTTAAGCCCCTGCGGAAGAAGGCAAAAGCCCATCTTCAGGTGACAGAGCGGCACGGGCTTCCCTTTTTTTTGCATCACTACCGGCATCGGAAAATGTTTGCGGTGGGAATTCTTTTGTGTATTGCGTTCCTGTACACCATGTCTCTGTTTATCTGGAATATCCACATCGAGGGCAACTATTCCAGAACAACCAACGTGATTCTGGATTACCTGGAATCGGAGCATATTGTCCACGGTATGAAAAAAAGCCAGGTGGACTGTAAAGAAATCCAGTCCATGATCCGTATTGAATTTCCGGATATTATCTGGGTTTCGGCGGAAATCAAAGGGACCCGCCTTATTATCCGCATTCGGGAAAATATGGACAGTCTCGCGGAAGAAGCGGCCGCTCCAGGGGAAGAGCCCAGAGATATTTTAGCTTCCAAGGAGGGGATTATCACCAGTGTGCTGGTGCGAAGCGGCGTATCGCAGGTTCAGGTGGGCGATGAAGTGGAGGAAGGTCAGCTTCTCGTTTTGGGCCGCATTGATATCTTGGGCGACAGCGGAGAAGTAATGGGATATCAGTATACGGCTGCGGATGCGGATGTGTACGCCAGTACCTCCTACACCTATTACGATGAGTTTGTTCTGTCTCATGAGGTGCGCCATCCTACGGGAAAGAAGCGTCACGGTTTCTATGCGAAGGTGGGCGGAAAGACCATTTCTCTGAAGCTAAGGCCCGGTTTTGAGACATTTTCCACCGTGAATACGGAGTATCCCCTTAAGCTTACGGAGAACTTTTATCTGCCTCTGACCTTTGGCACCACCATCTATGAGGAGTACGAAATCTACACGGAATCTTACCCGGAAGAGGAGGCCAGAGCTATTGCCGAGGCAAATTTAAAGGAATTTTTAGAAATTTTAATAGAAAAGGGGGTTCAAATTGTTGAAAATAATGTTAAAATAGAAGTCGACGCCAATACCTGCACCGCTTATGGAACGATTACGGCGCTGGAGGAGATTGGAAGCTATTCACCCACGGAGGTTTTGGAGGAGGCGCCGGAACCCTTGGAGGATGAAAAGTAGAAATGCAGACAGGAGCGGCAGAATTTGAATATTGAGGAGATCATGATAGATATCCCGGCCGAGCATGAACGCAATGTATTCGGCCAGTTTGACAGCTATGTAAAAAGAATAGAGCAGACCCTTAAGGTTTCCGTGATTCCAAGAGACGGAAGCGTTAAGATCCTGGGTTCTCCCGGGAAAGGCAGGCAGGCGGCACGTGTGCTGGAGCAGCTTCTGACCCTTTCCATGCGCGGAAATACCATCCAGGAGCAGAACGTGGATTATGCTCTGGCGCTTTCCATGGAGGGACAGGAGGAGGCCATCAGCGAAATTGACCGGGATTTGATTTGCCACACCACCGGCGGCAAGCCTATTAAACCCAAGACATTGGGACAGAAGAAGTATGTGGATCTCATTCGGAGCCATATGATTGTCTTCGGCACGGGACCGGCCGGAACCGGGAAAACTTATCTTGCCATGGCTATGGCCATTACGGCCTTTAAGAATAATGAGGTCAGCCGGATTATACTGACCCGGCCGGCCATTGAGGCAGGGGAGAAGCTGGGCTTTCTTCCCGGGGATCTGCAGAGTAAGGTAGATCCTTATCTGCGGCCTCTTTATGATGCCCTTTATGAAATCATGGGGACGGACAGCTTTTTAAAAAATATGGAGCGGGGGCTTATTGAGGTGGCGCCTCTGGCCTACATGCGGGGGAGAACCCTGGATAATGCATTTATTATCCTGGATGAAGCGCAGAATACCACCCCCGCACAGATGAAAATGTTTCTAACGCGAATCGGTTTTGGATCCAAGGTTATTGTTACGGGAGATGCCAGCCAGAAAGACCTTCCGGCAGGGACGCGTTCCGGCCTGGAGATTGCCCTAAAGGTACTCTCCAAGGTGGAGGATATCGGCTTTTGTGCATTGACCGGCAGGGATGTGGTGCGCCATCCCTTAGTTCAAAAAATTGTACAGGCATACGACAATTACGAGCAGTCCACGGCACGGCGCAGCACAAGAAAGGATGCATATGACAATCAACGTAGAAGATGAGAGCCGGATTACACTCTCGGGAGTAGATACCTGCGGCCTTGCCCGGAGAGTGATTGAAGCGGCGCTGGACTATGAGGGCTGTCCCTATGAAACGGAGGTAAGCCTTCTTCTGACAAACAATAAGAATATCCGGCAGCTGAACCAGGAATACCGAGGCATTGACCGGGCAACGGATGTGCTGTCCTTTCCCATGCTTACCTATGACAGTCCGTCGGATTTTAGCTGTGCCGAGACGGAGGCGCACGGCTGTTTTCATCCGGATACGGGAGAGCTTTTATTGGGGGATATCATTATTTCCATGGAAAAGGTCCGGGAACAGGCAAAAAAATACGGTCACAGCGAGGAGAGGGAATATGCCTTTCTCATCGCTCACAGTATGCTTCATCTGTGCGGTTATGATCATATGGAACCGGAGGAGGCAAAGGAAATGGAGGACAGGCAGAGTGCCATCCTCCGTTCCTTAAACATTTTGCGCTAGGGGAGGAATATATTTATGAAAAAGAGGATGCTTTTTTTCCTGTGGATGATTTTGGCGGTATGCTTGGCTGCCGGCTGCGGAAAAGGGGATTCTGCGCAAATCGGCAAGGAACCGGACGGGCAGTTCAATACGGAGGATGAGGTTCTGGAGGGTGAACCGGAAAAGGAAACGGAGCCGGGCCCGGAAGCCCCGGAGCCGGAAAAACGGGAGATTGTGGACGGAAAGATCCGCAGCTACTTTACAGGGGAATGGATTGATGCGGACATCGGAACAAAACGGCCGCTGGCTGTTATGCTGAGTATGACCCCGGCTGCCCTTCCCATGTCAGGACCTACCGGAGCCAGTGTGATTTATGAATGTCCGGTAGAAAAGCGTATTACGCGTTGGATGGGAATATTTGAGGATTGGGAGAAGCTTGAGAAGATTGGTTCCGTGCGCAGCTGCCGTCTGTATTATCTGCAGTTTGCTCAGGAATTTGATGCGATTTATGCTCATTTCGGACAGGCTCCCTATGCATTGGAGGCTCTGAACGGAGGGGAATTTGATGTGCTTTCGGGAGGAACCAAGGGCATCGATCATCCGGTTACGGAGATGTATGAGAGAATCTCCCGTCCCGGAAAGTCCTGGGAGCATACCTTATATGCATTTCCGGACGGAATCCTGGAGGATATTGAGAAAAAGGGCTATGATCGCGAGATGCCGGAGGATTATACCGGGAAGTTCAAGTTTGCCCCTACGGGTGAAATTGCGGAATATGCGGGCTATCCGGATGCTACTTTTCTTCAGCCCGGGGGCAACGGCGGGAAAAATGGCTTCGGCGGAGTAAAGGCCACCTTTGAATACAATGCCGCGGATCGGAAGTACTATCGTTCCTCCCATGGCAATCCCCATGTGGATGAGCTGAACGGAGAACAGGTGGCGGTAACCAATGTAATTTTCCAGTTCTGCGACGGAGCGGTGCTGGACTCCAATGATTATCTGCATTTTGCAAGCCAGTCTCATAACAACGACTGCATTGTCTTTACCAACGGTAAGATGATCGACGGCTACTGGAGCAATCCCGGAGAACTGGGAACCCCGGCCCGGTACTATGAAAACAACAATCAGGAGATTGTGCTGAATAACGGCAAAACCTTTGTATGCATTGTCTGGAATGATTATGTGGATGATGTGGTAATTCAATAGAGCAACGAGAAGTACAATTTGGCGGAAGGACTGCTATGGGTAATCGGAAAAAAGCAAAAAATCGTTCCAATTTTATAATGCAGGGCAGTATTCTGGCGGCGGCTTCTATCTTAAGCCGGCTGATTGGAATGCTTTACCGGCTTCCGGTTACGAATATTATTACGGATCACGGGAATGATTATTATTCCGCAGCCTATGAAATCTACAATATCATACTGCTGATCTCCTCCTACAGCCTGCCTCTGGCCGTTTCAAAATTAATCTCCGCAAAGGCTGCCTTGGGCCAATACCGGAATGCCCGGCGTATCTTTCAGGGCGCCTTGTATATGGCGTTGGCAGTAGGGCTTCTCGGCTCCATTGTTACCTATTTGGGAGCCGGATTTTTTACGGGAAAGCTGCTCAACACGCCGGAGAGTGAGCTGAGCTTGAAGATATTGGCCCTGGCGGTATTTTTTCTGGCCGTGATGGGAGTTCTCAGAGGCTTTTTCCAGGGGATGGGAAGCATGATGCCCACCGCCGTGTCGCAGATCATTGAACAGGTGTTCAATGCGGTTGTGAGCATTGCGGCGGCCGGCATACTTTTTGAATACGGCCTTTCTCTGGATCAGAAGGCAGGGATTGCGGATGGCCGGAGCGGTCCTATTTACGGAGCGGCCGGAAGCACTTTGGGCACCAGCATGGGAGCCATGGCCGGACTGCTGTTTCTGATTGTGGTGATGCTGATGTACCGGCGCGTTTTCCGCCGGCAGATACGGCGGGACCGCACGGACAGCGTGGAGAGCTACGGTACAATTCTTAAGCTTCTGGTGCTGACCATAGTACCGGTCATATTAAGCACGGCGGTCTACAATATCAGCAGTATTTTGGATCAGGGAATCTTCAAATACCTGATGCTGGAGATTCAGAAGGTGGAAAAATCTACGGTGGAGGTTTATTGGGGGATTTATGTAGGCAAATACAAGCTTCTGACCAATGTGCCCATTGCTGTAGCCTCGGCGCTGTCCGCATCCACCATTCCGGCCCTGACCCGTGCCCGCATGGAGGGAAACCGGAAGGAAATGCGCAGAAAAACCGACGGAGCGATTCGGATGGTGATGTTTGTCTGTATTCCCAGTGCTTTCGGCCTTACGGCGCTGGCGGAGCCCATTTTACGGCTGCTTTCCTGGAATTCGGATCCCATCGCGGCGAAGCTGTTTATTGCCGGATCCGCCGCCGTTATTTTTTATGGACTGTCCACATTGACCAACGGAATTCTGCAGGGGATTGACCGGATGCATATTCCGGTGCGCAATGCGCTTATTTCCCTGGCGCTCCATTTGGCGCTTCTGGTGGTATTGGTACAGGTGTTTAAGCTTCATATTTACGGCGTGGTGATTTCCTATCTGTTTTTTGCGGTAATGATGTGTATTTTAAACGGACTGGCCATCCGAAAGTATCTGCGTTACCGGCAGGAGATGGTGCGTACCTTTTTGATTCCTCTTGTTTCGTCTGCTATTATGGGACTTTCCTGCTGGCTTGCGTATACGCCGCTGGAGGATCTCATCGGCTTTCGGATGGCTGCGGTTGTCTGTATTGTCCTGGCGGTTTTTATCTATGGTTTTTTCCTTTTGCTTCTGCGCGGAATTACAGAGCCGGAGATCAAGGCTCTTCCCAAAGGCCATATGCTTGCAAGAGTCTTAAAAAAGCTGCATCTTCTATAGACAGCCTTTATAAGTTCCTTCTTTTTTGTCCATACTATAGAAAATGGCAGAAAGGAGGACTTTTTTGTGATAAAAAAGATTGCGGCCGCCTTCATGGCCGTTCTGGTTTTTGGAGGGCTGGCTTATTATTCCGGCATACTGTATTTGGAAAAATCCGTTCCGGAGAATCAGGCGTATATGAAAGCTCCTGTGGTGTTTTTTCCGGAGGAACAGCGCCTAGAGCAGGAGGAGCAAAAGGAATATAAGGAAAATCCCTTAAAAGATACGGAGACGGCAAGACGGCAGGTATCCGCCCGGGCGGACAGGGTACTGGCGGAAGCTTGCCAATATTATCTGGTGGAGGAGCAGGGCCGTGTCAATATTTATCTTTCGGATCGGGAGACCGTCTATGAGTATACGGACATCACCATGGATATGCTTCCGGAGGAGCTGCAGCAGGAAATTACAGCCGGAAAGGGCTTGTCCGGAGAGAGGGAGCTTTATGACTTTTTGGAGAATTACTCCAGTTAAAACTTGCTATTCTTCCATTTATGGTGTAAATTATACTTTAAGTTATATTTAAAGAGTGTTGACAGCGGAGGCATAAATAGATGAAACGAGCAGGAATGATATTGGAGGGCGGCGGAACCCGCGGCGTGTTTACCGCAGGAGTGCTGGACTACTTTATGGAGCAAAAGCTGTATTTGCCCTACGTGATCGGCGTATCTGCAGGCGCCTGTAATGCAGTTAATTATGTATCCCGCCAGCCGGGACGCATGAAAACCTGTACCATTGATTTTCTGGAGGCTGGAAGCTATGTGGGATTAAAGTATTTGTTAAAAAACCATAGTCTCTTTAATATGGATTTGATTTTTGACGTATTTCCCAACAAGATTATCCCCTTTGATTACGATACTTTTTTTTCCTCGGAGCAAACCTGTATTTTGGGGGCTACCAATTGTCTCACCGGCAGGGCGGCCTATCTGACGGAGAAAAATGAGCGGATACGGCTGATGAACGCCTGCCGTGCTTCCTCAAGCCTTCCCATCGTCTCCCCTATGGTGGAGGTGGACGGAATTCCCATGCTGGACGGAGGCGTGGCGGATTCCGTGCCGATTCAAAAGGCTCTTCACGACGGCGTAAAAAAGAATATTGTAATCCTGACGCGCCAATTGGGATATCGAAAGCCTCCGGCGAAAAAGTCTCTTAGAATGGCACGGATTATGTATCAAAAATATCCCAATCTTATTCGGGCCATAAAAAACCGCGCCTATTACTACAACCGGACCATGGAGCTTTTGGAGGACCTGGAGCGAAGAGGCCATGTTCTGGTGCTGCGGCCGCAGGTTCCGGTGGTGAAAAATACGGAGGATGATGTGGCGGTTCTTACGGATTTTTATAATCACGGATATGAATATGCAAAAGATATGTTCTCCCGGACCATAAGCTTTCTTGGGTGGGAGCCGGAAAAAGGAGTAAGCTGAAATGATAGATGAAAAGAAGATTGCACGAATCAACGAGCTGTATCACCGTTCAAAGGCGGAAGGGCTTAATGAGGAGGAAAAAGAAGAGCAGGCAAGACTTAGAAAGGAATACATTGAGGCGGTCCGCAGGAACTTAAGAGGGCAGCTGGATCAGATTGACGTACAGGAAGCCGATGGAACCATTACCAATCTGGGTGAAAAATATGGAAAAAAGAGAGATTGATTTAAAGATACAAAAAAAGGAGCTGCGTAAAGAGATCGGAAGGCTTCGCAGAGCTCATACGGATGAGGAGATTCATAAAATGAGCCTGGACGTTCTGGAGCGCATCCGGACCCTTCCCGAGTATCAGGACGCCGAAGCGGTCTATGCTTATGTGGATTACAAGCATGAGGTAGAGACAGGAGATCTGATACGCCTGGCATGGCAGGACGGGAAGCGGGTAGCCGTTCCCCGGGTGTGCGGACAGGAGATGCGTTTTTTTTATATCACCTCTCTGGAGGATGATTTGGAGGAAGGAAGCTTCGGAATCCGGGAACCCAAAGAGGACCTTTCCCCGGGAGACGAGGAGGACGCTCTGCTGTTGATGCCAGGGGTTGCCTTTGATACAATGCGGCACCGGGTAGGATACGGCGGAGGCTTTTACGATCGCTTTTTGGAGGCTCATACGGGAATGGTTACCGTTGCTCTGGCATTTGAGTTTCAGCTTCGGAAAGAGGTGCCCTTCGAAGAGTTTGATATCCGTCCGGCAAAGGTTGTGACGGAAAAGCGTATTGTTACATAAATGGAATTCCAAGTATGTTAGAGTAAAAGGGAGCAGGAGACAGGTATGGAATTATTGGAGCAGATAGGACAAAGGGCAAAGGAAGCGGAGCTTCTTCTTTGCATTCTCTCGGAAGAAAAAAAGAATCAGGTTTTAAACCGGGCGGCGGCAGATCTGGTAAAGAATACGGAGCGGATACTGAAAGCCAATGAAAAGGACATGGCAGACGGAAGGAAAAAGGGCATGAAAGCGGGACTTTTGGACCGTCTCCTTTTGACTCCGGAGCGGATTGAGGGAATGGCAGAGGGTCTGCGCCAGATTGCAAAGCTTCCTGATCCGATTGGTCAGGTGATAAGGGAGCAAACGCCGGCAAGCGGGCTGAAGATTCGTCAGGTGCGCGTTCCTCTTGGCGTTGTCGGTATTATTTATGAGGCAAGACCCAACGTGACGGCGGATGCCTTCGGCCTTTGCTTTAAGACAGGCAATGCCGTGGTGCTGCGGGGCGGAAGCGATGCCATTCATTCTAATCAGGCCATTGTAGAGATTCTGCAGGAAACGCTTCGGTCATGCCAGTGTCCGCCAGCCGCCATTTCGCTGCTTACAGATACCAGCCGTGAGACGGCGGCCGCCTTTATGAAGCTGAACCGGTATATTGACGTGCTGATTCCCAGAGGAAGCGCCCGCCTGATTTCCACCGTGGTGGAGAACAGTACCATTCCCGTGATTGAGACGGGATCCGGCAATTGCCATATCTATGTGGATGAGACAGCGGATCTTGATATGGCCGCAGAGATTGTATACAATGCAAAAACCCAGCGCATCGGCGTGTGCAATGCCTGTGAATCCCTGGTTGTCCATGAGAAGGTCCGGGATGCCTTTCTGCCTGCTCTGGCAAAGCGTCTGTCAGAGAAAAAGGTAGAGCTCCGGGGAGATAAGCGGGCCTGCGAAGTGATTCCCATAAGAAAGGCGGAGGAAGCGGATTGGGGTACGGAATACCTGGATTATATTCTCTCCGTTAAAATTGTGGATAACCTGTCCGAGGCTATTGCCCACATCAACCGCTACAATACGGGCCATTCCGAAGCCATCATTACGGAAAATGCGGATCATGCGGAGCGGTTTTTGAGAGAGGTGGACGCGGCGGCCGTCTATGTGAATGCTTCCACACGGTTCACGGACGGTTTTGAATTCGGCTTCGGAGCGGAGATCGGCATCAGCACCCAGAAGCTTCATGCCAGAGGTCCCATGGGGCTTGAGGCCCTGACCTCATACAAATACGAAATCTACGGAAACGGCCAGGTAAGGAGGTAAGCCAGTGCGCGTAATTGCCGGAACGGCCAGGAGCCTTCCCTTAAAATGTATTGAGGGCCTGGAAACACGGCCCACCACAGACAGAATTAAAGAAACGCTTTTCAATATGCTGCAGCAGGACATTCCCGGCTGCCGGTTTCTGGATTTGTTTGCAGGAAGCGGCGCTATCGGCATTGAGGCACTGAGCCGGGGAGCGGGGGAAGCGGTGTTTGTGGAGAACCATCGAAAGGCATATGCCTGTATCAGGGAAAATTTAAGATTTACCAGGCTTGCGGATCGCTCCCGCGTTCTTCTGTCCGATGCGGTCAGCGCCCTATGCCGGCTGGAGAGAGAGCCTGCTTTCGATATTATATTTATGGATCCGCCCTACGATCAGGGGCTGGAGCAGCAGGTCATCCATGCCCTGGCTCATTCCGCCCTGGCCGATTCCCATACAACGATTATTCTGGAAACCTCTAAAAAAAGTGAGGACGCCTGGATGGAGGCGTATGGTTTTACACCCTGGAAAGTTAAGAGCTACAAGACAAACCGGCATGTATTTATACGCCGTACGGAAGAAAAGGACTGAAAAGAGGCAGCTATGACAAGAGGAATTTACGCAGGAAGCTTTGACCCCGTAACCTTCGGGCACCTGGATATTATTGTCCGCTCCGCCCATATCGTTGACGAGCTGGTGGTGGGCGTTTTGAATAATCGGGCAAAATCTCCATTGTTTTCTGTGGAAGAACGTGTTAAGATGTTAGAAGAAGTAACAAAAGACTATTCAAATGTGAAAATCAGGTCCTTTACGGGACTTTTGGTAGAATTTGCAAAGGAATGTGAAGCCCATATTATTGTCCGGGGACTGCGGGCAATTACGGATTTTGACTATGAGCTTCAGATGGCACAAACGAACCGGATTATGAGCCCGACCCTGGATACCATGTTTTTGACCACCAGTCTGGAATATGCGTATCTGAGTTCCACAACCGTGAAAGAGGTGGCTGGCTTTGGAGGCGATATTTCCGCCTTTGTACCTCCTTATATAGAGAAAAAGATGCGGGAGCGGATGGAAGTGCTGATAAACGGGTAGACTTATATAGAGATAGAAGCAGTTGAAGTTTGGAAGAAGGAGAGAGAGCATGAGCAGCAAAATAGAACAGATTATCGAAGAGATTGAAGAATACATTGACGGCTGCAAGCCTCAGACATTGTCAAAGACCAATATTGTTGTCAACAAGGAAGAGATCGAGGAGCTTCTTCGGGAGCTGCGGATGAAGACGCCGGAAGAGATCAAGCGATATCAGAAGGTTCTCGCCAACCGGGATGCGATTCTTGCGGACGCACAGGCAAAGGCGGATGCCATTATCAAGGAGGCCAATATACATACGACCGAATTGATCAATGAGCACGAGATCATGCAGCAGGCGTATATTCAGGCAAATGAGATCATGGCAGCGGCGGAGGCGGAAGCCCAGCAGAGGCTGGATGCGGCCACCATTGAGGCAAACAACTTCCGGATGCAGGCCATGCGCTATACCGATGATATGCTGGGAAATCTCCAGAATCTGATTCATAAGACCATGGAAAGCCATATGGCCAAGTATGAGAATATGATGGGCTCCTTAAGAAGCTTCAGCGAAATTCTGGCCAACAACCGTGCGGAGCTTGCTCCTGCCCTGAATGAACCGGATCTTACGGATTTGGAGGAATAAACAAAGTCATGGCTCCGGCCGCAAGGCAGACAACAAGGGCGGCTGTCATAAGCTTGGCTTTTAGATAGGCAGGAAAGGACAGTCCGCTGTCAAGTATCATGCTTTCCGTCTGAGCGGCGCCGGACAGGCCCCCAAAAGACAGAAAGCAAAGAACAAAGAGATATCGCTGCAGAATAGGAAGCGACATATCCGCAGTGACCAGAGCAATGCCGTTGGTCATTTCCAGAAGACCTGTACTTCCATAGGTGAGATGAGGAAAAGGAAAGGGAAGCCCGGTTACAAGCCTTGCCAGCATGGAAAACAGGATGATGTAACACCCAAGCTTTAAAATACTTTCCAGTCCGTTCATCATACAGACATCTACGATTTTGAAGCTGATTTGAGATCGGGATGTCTCTTTTTCTATATGCGTATCCGAAAAGTCCCTTTTGCGGCGGAGAAATAGGGCCAGCAAAAGGGGCGCACCATATACAAGCAGCAACGTAAGCACCAGCAGATCCGGCCTCTTCAGGGAATTGGTCAGACAATAGCCGATGAGAAAAGCCGGACTTGCATTGTTGCAGAAGGCAAGAAGATAATTCCCTTCCTCCACGGTAATGCGCCCCTCCCGCGTCAAATCGCCGGCCAGCTTGGCTCCAACGGGATAGCCGCAGAGGAAGCCGGAGGCAATGCAGAAGCAACCGTTTCGTGAGCAGCCGAAGATCCGGTGAAAGACGGGATAGAGAAACCGGGTGAGATAAGAGATTCCGTCAATGGCAATGAGCAGATTGGACAGGATCAAAAAGGGCAGAAGGGTAGGCACCAGGGTGTGGAACCACAGCATCAGCCCGGCTCGGGAGGCTTCCACCGCGCAGGCGGGGTCCAGGAGAAGAAATGCCAGCAATATAAGAATTACGGAAAAATAAAGTATTTTTTTCATCATATTCATATATATGAAAGACAGGAGGCAGTATATGAACAAATTAGCTAATCTGGAACCAAAGCAGGTATTTCATTATTTTGAGGACTTATGCGCCATTCCCCACGGCTCCGGCAATACAAAGGGAGTCAGCGATTACTGTATGCGGTTTGCTAAGGAGCACGGCCTGACAGCGTGGCAGGACGAGGCTTGGAATGTAGTAATTGTAAAAGAAGCCGCCAAAGGGTACGAAGATGCCCCCGCCGTGATTCTCCAGGGCCATCTTGACATGGTATGTGAAAAGGAGGCGGGGAATCCCATTGATTTTGAAAAGGACGGACTGGATCTGAAGGTGGAGGGGGATCTGCTTTCGGCCAACGGAACGACACTGGGAGGAGACGACGGGATTGCCGTTGCTATGGCCCTTGCCGTTCTGGACGACAATACCCTGGCGCACCCCCGGCTGGAGTGCGTGTTCACCACCGATGAGGAGACGGGGCTTCTGGGAGCCAATGCCATGGATATGAGCCGTCTTTCGGGAAAACGCCTTATCAATATTGACTCCGAGCTGGAAGGGATTTTTACCGTAAGCTGTGCCGGCGGAATGAGAAGCAGATGCATTTTGCCGGTTTCCTACGAGGAGACGGAAGGGATCTGCTATGAGGTGGCCGTGGAAGGACTCCTTGGCGGTCATTCCGGCGTGGAGATTCACAAGGAGCATGGCAATTCCAATGTTTTAATGGGACGGCTGCTGTGTGCTCTTTTTGAGGAGGCTGACTTCCGCCTGGAAGCCCTGGAGGGCGGTCTTATGGACAATGCCATTCCCCGGAGAACCGAGGCTAAGATCTGCATAAGCGAGACGGAGGAGAAGACTCTTAAGAAAGCGCTGGCAAAGTGGGATGCCGTTTACAAGCGGGAGTATGCCTCCAATGATCCCGGCGTAGCCGTTACCTATAAGGCAGAAGGCCGGAAAAAAGTAAGGGTACTGACTAGGGGAAGTGCCTCAAAACTTCTTTATCTCCTTCATATGGTGCCCAACGGCGTGATCCGCAACAGCATGGAGATTCCGGGACTGGTGCAAACCTCCCTGAACCTGGGGACGCTGAAACTTACGGAAGAGGAAGCCCATGTGGTATTCAGCGTGAGAAGCTCCGTGGATACGGAAAAAGAGGAGCTTGGAAGCCGGTTGTGTCATTGCGTGGAATTCCTGGGAGGAAGCTACGAGGAAACAGGCTCCTATCCGGGATGGGAATATAAAAAGGATTCCGTTCTTCGGGACACCATGGTGCGCGTTTATGAGAAGCTTTATGGAAAGGAGCCTGAGGTGGAGGCCATTCATGCGGGTCTGGAGTGCGGTATTTTCAGTGGAAAAATCGAGGGCCTGGACTGCGTTTCCATCGGGCCGGATATGTACGATATCCACACGCCCAAGGAGCGCATCAGTATTCCTTCCGTAAAGCGTGTATATGAATTTGTTTTGGAGGTTCTCAAAGAGCTTCATTAAGCATATAGTAATGGATGGAGTATAAAAACGTGGAGCGCATATGCGGCTGTCAATTGCTTCTTATCTGTTACTGATTATCACATTCTGCTTTCTGATTCAATTCCAACTGGTTCGGCTGGGTGAAATGGCCCTCCCGTCCGCAGAGGCGTCGGACATGGAAGAGCAGGCACGTGAGTTTTATGAGCTGTATGAAAATATCTGGAAGGATCTGGTCTATTTCCCGGTCCCCGAGTCCACGCAGAACGAGGAGGCTGTGGTTTCCTATGAAAACAGCTGGATGTTTGAGCGGACCTACGGCGGTTCCTACGGTCATGAGGGAACGGATCTTATGGCAGGGATTCGGCAAAGGGGATATTATCCCGTAGTCAGCATCAGTGACGGTGTGGTGGAAAGGATTGGCTGGCTGGAAAAAGGAGGCTGGCGTATCGGAATCCGCAGCCTTCACGACGTATACTTTTACTATGCCCATCTGGACTCCTATGCGGAGGACTTTAAGGAGGGCGATGTGATAAAAGCCGGGCAGCTCCTTGGTTATATGGGGGATACCGGCTACGGAGTCAAAGAGGGAACCAGGGGAAAGTTTGACGTGCATCTGCATCTGGGAATTTACATACGAACGGAGGATATCCGGGAGCTGGCGGTCAACCCCTACTGGTTTCTGAAATATCTGGAGCAGAATAAGCTGCGCTGCGCCTACTGAAAGCTTACGGTCCATTCATCCGCCGGTCCGTATTTCGGGGAGGACGGCGCCCGGCTTGTCTTGTCTGTGACAGAAGAGAAATGGAGATTGCAAATGGAAATACAATTATGGCGAGAGATTCTCAATCCTTATGAGCTTGCCGTCAAGGAAGTGACAACAAAGTTTAACCATTTGATAAAGGAACACAAGGACAAAGGTATTTACTGCCCCATTGAGCGGGTGGAGGGCAGAGTAAAGACCATTGCCAGTATTCTTGATAAATGCCAGAAAAAAAAGATTGCGCCGGAGCGCATTGAGGATCGGATTGTGGATCTGGCCGGAATCCGGATTATCTGTCAGTTTGTGGAAGATATTGACCGGGTGGTGGAGATTATCCGCAATCGGAACGACATGGATGTCAAACAGGAGCGCGACTATATCCGCCAGATGAAGACCTCTGGCTACCGTAGCTATCATATGATTATTTTTTATGAGGTGGATACCCTGGAGGGGCCGAGAAGGCTTCAGATGGAGGTGCAGATTCGTACCATGGCCATGAACTTCTGGGCGACGGTGGAGCACTCCCTTCAGTACAAGTATAAGCGGAATATACCGGAGCATATCAGGGAGAGGCTTTTGAATGCGGCGGATGCTATCATTGTTCTGGATAATGAGATGTCCAATGTGCGCAGCGAGATTATGGACGCGCAGATATCCTTCCAGATCCAGGCAAATATTGTGGCGGATATACTGAACAATATCCAGAATCTTTATAATGTGGCAAATAAGCGCGAGATTGTGAAGATTCAGGATGAATTTTACCGGATTTACGCTATGAATGATATTGAGAAGCTGGAGCGGTTTGACAAGCAGCTTGATATGATAGCCGAGGGCTACCGGGCCCAGGCGCTGTCGGATACGACAAAAATCACTTAGCAGAAAAAGGATAGAAAGTGTATGGAAACGAAATTACCGGAAGCATTTCTGGAGCATATGAAGGAATTACTGGGGGACGAATACGAGGCATATCTGAACAGCGGACGATGCGGAGGCTTTCGCGGCCTCCGGGTAAATACTTCCAAGGTGGAAGCGGAGAAATTTGAAGAAATTTCTCCTTTTCCATTAAAAAGGATTCCCTGGATTCCCAACGGCTTTTATTTGGATGTCGATGCTTCCGCCTCCTTACACCCCTATTATGCGGCCGGACTTTATTATCTCCAGGAGCCCAGCGCCATGACGCCGGCGGCTTTTCTTCCCATCCGGGAGGGGGAACGAGTTCTGGATCTCTGCGCGGCACCGGGTGGCAAGGCAACGGAGCTGGCGGCCCGCCTGAAAGGAACGGGGCTTCTGGTAGCGAATGATATCAGCAATTCCAGAGCCAAGGGACTGCTTAAAAATCTGGAGCAGCTTGGCCAGGGGAATATTCTTGTCACCTGTGAAAGTCCGGAGCGTCTTGCTTCTTATTTCCCGGAATTTTTTGATAAAATACTGGTTGATGCCCCCTGCTCAGGGGAGGGAATGTTCCGAAAGGATCCTTCCATGGTAAAAGACTGGACGGAGCATGGCCCTGACTGGTATGCTCCTATTCAGAGAGAGATAGCGGAGCAGGCAGTACGGATGCTAAAGCCGGGAGGGATGCTTCTCTATTCCACATGTACCTTTTCACCCAGGGAAAATGAGGGAACGGTTGCTCATCTTCTGGAATATGATCCTTCTTTTCAGGTGCTCCCTTTGCCGGAATATGAAGGATTTGCTCCGGGAAGGCCGGATCTGGCTGAGCATAGAATAAAAGAGGCCTATTTGCGTCGGCAATTAAAGCATTGCGTGCGTATCTATCCGCACCGTATGCAGGGGGAAGGACATTTTCTTGCACTTTTACAAAAAAGCGGGACCCTTTTGCTGGAGGGCAGCTGCGGCAAATCCAACGCATCTTTTGCATGCCCGGAGTGGGAACAATTTGCAAAAGCTCTTGGAATCCATATTCCCCCGGAAAGCCTTCGACTGTATGACGGTAAGCTTTACAGCCTGCCAAAGCCTCTGTGGAATCATTCCATTCGGGGCCTGCGCTTTCTGCGGACAGGCTTGTACCTAGGCGATGTGGGAAAAAAACGGTTTACCCCCAGCCAGCCCCTTGCTATGACCTTACGGAAGGATACTTGTGCCGTCTATGCGGACTTTGCCTCCTCGGATCAGCGGATTATCCGCTATCTCAAGGGGGAAACACTTCTTTTGGAGGACGGAGATCCGAACGCGGAGCTTTCCGGTTCGGGGTGGTGCCTTGTCTGTGTGGACGGTTTTCCCTTGGGCTGGGGCAAACTGGTAAACGGACAGCTCCGGAACAAATATTACCCGGGCTGGAGGTGGCAGCATGCGGCTGGATAAATATCTCTGCGATATGGGCGCAGGCACACGTTCCCAGGTAAAGCAGAAGATCCGAAAGGGACTGGTCACGATTGACGGTGAGAATGTAACGCGCCCGGAAAGCCAGGTGAATCCGGGGCAGTCGGTCTGTGTGGAAGGAAAGCTTCTTTCCTATACGGAGCTGGAATATTATATGCTTAACAAGCCGGCTGGCTGTGTCTCGGCCTGCACGGACGAACGGTGTCAGACGGTCCTTAACCTGATTTTGTCTAAAAAGAGGAAGGATCTCTTCCCGGTGGGGCGTTTGGATAAGGATACGGAAGGCCTGCTTCTGATCACCAACGACGGACAGCTGGCCCATAAGCTCCTGTCCCCTAAGCGTCATGTTGACAAGACCTACGAAGCCAAAGTCCGGGGCCGTGTAACCTTGGAGCATGTGAAACGCTTCCGGGAGGGACTGGATATCGGAGAGGATCGCCTGACATTGCCGGCTTCCTTGGAGATAAGATCCTCCGGTGAGATATCCGAGGTACGCGTTACCGTACAAGAGGGGAAATATCACCAGATTAAGAGAATGTTTCACGCAGTGGGCTGCGAGGTTCTGTACCTGAAGCGGCTTTCCATGGGCAGCTTAGTCTTAGACGGAAGCCTTAAGCCGGGAGAGTACCGACCTCTGACGGAAGAGGAGCTGGCCGGTCTGCAAAAAGGATAAATAGTTTGAGACATACTTTGGAACAGGAGGAAACGAAATGCTGGAAAATATTAAAGCGGTCCTTTTCGACATGGACGGAACCCTGGTAGATTCCCTGTGGATGTGGGGAGATATTGATGTGGAATATTTGGGAAAGCACGGATATGAGGTGCCGGAGGATCTGCAGCATACCATTGAGGGCATGAGCTTTTCCGAGGCTGCCTCTTATTTTAAAGAGCATTTTCAGCTTCCGGCCAGTGAAGAGGAGATTAAAAACGAGTGGATCGAGATGGCAAAGGACAAATATGCCCATGAGGTTCCCTTAAAGCCCGGGGCCCTTCGGTTTCTAAAGCATTTAAAGTCGCTGGGAATCCCCATGGGAATCGCCACAAGCAGCAGCCGGGAGCTTTTGGAGGCGGTTCTGAACTCTTTGAACCTGTCCGAATATATGGACTACTGTATGACCTCCTGCGAGGCCGGGGCAGGAAAACCGGCGCCGGATATCTATCGGAAAGTGGCAGGGAAGCTTGGGGCAGCCCCGGAAGAATGTTTGGTATTTGAGGATACCATCGCCGGAATTCAGGCCGGAAGAAATGCCGGAAGCCGTGTCTGTGCGGTGGCAGAGGAACAGTCCGAGCGGTGGAAGGAGCAGATTTTTTCACTTGCGGATTATTACATAGAAAGCTTTGACGAAATCCTGGACGGAACATACCGGCGGCTACGGGATAAAAGGGTTATTGCGGAACCGGAATAGGAGATAAAAATGAACGGAAACGGTTTTCTGCCGGCTGTAAGGAAAGAATGGGAAAGGGATTACAAAGGACAGCCGGATTTTGTATATGTAATCGGGGATGCCTATGTAGATCATCCTTCCTTCGGTCCGGCTATCATAAGCCGTGTTCTGGAAAGCAGAGGCTATACGGTCGCCATTATTTCTCAGCCGGACTGGAGGAAAAAGGAGAGCATCCGGGAATTCGGCGAGCCTCGTCTGGCCTTCCTGGTTTCCTCCGGAAATATGGATTCCATGGTCAATCACTATACTGTGTCAAAAAAACACAGAAGCAGGGATGCCTACACCCCCGGAGGCGTCATGGGAAAGCGCCCGGATCGTGCCGTAATCGTCTACAGCAATCTCATCCGGCAGACCTATAAGAAAACACCCATTATACTGGGCGGAATCGAAGCCAGCCTGCGCAGGCTGGCTCATTATGATTACTGGTCCGACAGCTTCCGGCGATCCGTTCTTCTTGACAGCGGGGCGGATTTGATTTCCTATGGCATGGGAGAGCGATCCATTGTGGAGATAGCAGATGCGCTCAACAGCGGCATGGAGATAAAGGATTTGACTTTTATTGAAGGAACCGTCTACCGTACCGCTCACCCGGAGGACCTTTATGATACGGTGTTCCTTCCCGACTATGAGAGCATGTGTGAAGATAAACGCCTCTACGCAGAAAGCTTTCGGATCCAGTATCGGAATACGGACCCTTTCAGCGGCAAGCGTCTGGCAGAACGTTACAAAGAGCATCTCTATGTGGTGCAGAATCCTCCGGCAAAGCCTCTGACACAGATGGAAATGGATGATATCTATGCACTTCCTTATGAGCGGGCCTGCCATCCTTATATACTGGCAAAGGGAGAGATTCCCGCCATTTCCGAGGTGCGGTACGGACTGGTCAGCAGCCGGGGCTGTTTTGGAGCCTGTTCTTTCTGCGCCCTGACCTTTCATCAGGGGAGAATTATTCAGTGCCGAAGCCAGGATTCCATTGTAAAAGAAGCGGAGCAGATGACAAAGGATCCGGGTTTTAAGGGTTATATCCATGATGTGGGCGGCCCCACGGCCAATTTCCGCCGTCCGGCCTGTAAAAAACAGGAGCTTCACGGAGCCTGCGGGGACAGGCAATGCCTGTATCCAAAGCCCTGCAAGAATCTGATTGCGGACCACCGGGATTATCGGGAGCTTTTAAAAAGACTTCGGAATCTTCCGGGCGTAAAAAAAGTCTTTGTCCGTTCCGGTATCCGCTTTGACTATGTATTGGCCGATCCGGACACCTCTTTTTTGCGGGAGCTCTGCACCTACCATGTAAGCGGACAGCTTAAGGTGGCGCCGGAGCATGTGTCGGACAAGGTTCTGGAAAAAATGGGAAAGCCCTCCCGGGCGGTTTATGAGCAGTTCTGCCGGGAATATCGGCTGATGAATGAGAAGCTTTCGAAAAAACAGTATCTTGTTCCTTACCTGATGTCCTCCCATCCCGGTTCAGGTCTTAAGGAGGCAATTGAACTTGCGGAATATTGCCGGGATCTGGGGTATATGCCGGAGCAGGTTCAGGACTTTTATCCCACACCTTCCACGATTTCCACCTGTATGTATTATACGGGTTTGGATCCCAGAACCATGGAGGAGGTCTATGTGCCGAAGAATCCCCGTGAGAAGGCCATGCAGAGAGCACTGATTCAGTACAGGGACCCGAAAAATTATGAACTGGTAAGGGAGGCGCTTATAAAAGGACATCGGGAGGATTTGATTGGCTTCGGTCCCAAGTGCCTGATCCGCCCCGGGCAAAAAGAGCTTAAGTCAGACCTGGGAAAAAACAGGGCCGGAAAAGGAAAGAAAAAAACAATCCGGAACGTACACAAGCCCTCAAAAACAAAGAAAAGAGCTGAATGAATATGAAATATATTGCCTTAGTCACCGGAGCATCCTCCGGCATCGGCCGGGAATTTGTCCGTCAGATTGCGGCCGCTTATCCGTCTCTGGATGAAATATGGGTACTTGCCAGAAGGCTTCCTGCTCTCCGGGAGCTGAAGGAAGAGCTTCCCGGGAAAAATGTGCGGATCCTTTCCCTTGATCTGAGTGCGGACTCCGATCTGGAAGTGCTGGAAGGACGGTTAAAAAGGGAACGCCCCTGCATCCGTATCCTTGTAAACAGTGCCGGCTGCGGAAAAAGCGGCCCGGTAGAAAGCCAGAAGTGGCAGGATGCCTCCCGGATGCTGGATGTAAACTGCCGCGCCTTAACGATAGTGACCATGCTCTGTCTTCCTTATCTGAAAAAAGGGAGCCGCATCATACAGATGGATTCCGGTTCCGCCTTCCTGCCCCAGCCGGGCTTTGCCGTCTATGCGGCCAGCAAAGCCTATGTACTTTCCTTTGATCAGGCATTGGGAGCCGAGCTGAAGGGCAGAGGCGTCACCGTAACCTCCGTATGCCCCGGCCCCGTAGATACGGATTTTTTCAAAACGGGAGGCATCACCTTAACCCCGCTGAAAAAAATATTTCTCGCCAAACCGGAAAGAGTTGTGAGAAAAGCCCTTTTTGATGCGGAAGCAGGAAGAAGCCTGTCTGTCTGCGGCCGGTCGATAAAGCTGGTGCGTCTGTTGGGAAGGCTGCTGCCGCAAAAGGTTATGCTTGAAATTACGGCAAAATTATTTTTGCAAGGAAAGAAGGAGCTTTTATGAAATCCATACCAAAGGGAGCCTTCGGCTATACGGAGGCTCACAAAAAACGCCAGCTTTTAAAAACCCTGATCTTTTTCCTGCTGCCCGTAGGAATCTTCTTTCTGGGTCTTTTCACGACAAAGACTAAGGAAAACTACTTTACCATAATTGCCGTTGTGGGCTCGCTCCCGGCCTGCAAGGAGCTTGTAAACGTATGCCTGTTTGTGAAGCGCCGTTCCATGCCAAGGGAGCTTTACGAGGAAATCCGGAAACATACGGGTACAATGGAGACAGCCTATGAGCTTGTGATTACCACCTACGAGGCATCCTATCCCATTACCGCCCTGATAATTGCAGGAAATGAGGTCATCGGCTACACGGAGACTGATAAAGGGCTCAATTGGAAAAAGGCGGAAAAGCACATGGAAACCGTTTTGAAAAACAATGGTATTTCCCATACCCATATCCATATTTTTCAGGAGAAAAAGCAGTTTCTGGAGCGAGCGGATGCTTTATCCCGTCAGAAGAAGGAGGAGCTTCCCTTTGTGCCGGACGAGCGGTATCCGGGCTTGAGCAGGGAACAGGTGATGCGGGAAGTACTTCTGGCCTTATCCATATAAAAGGATTCTGAGATCGATATGAGACTTATTACGATAAAAGAAAACGAAGCGGAACAACGGCTGGATAAATTTCTGGCAAAATACATGGACAAGGCTCCCAAGAGCTTTTTCTATAAAATGCTCCGTAAAAAAAATATCACATTAAACAAAAAAAAGGCGGAAGGAAATGAGCGTCTGAAAACAGGAGATGAGATACGCCTGTTTCTCTCGGAGGAAACCATAGAAGGATTTTCGGGAGCGAGGGAATATACGGTTTCACCGAAAAGCGCCGTTCCCGCCGGACCGGAAATCATTTATGAGGATGCCCATATCCTTCTTCTGAATAAACCGGCAGGTCTTCTGTCCCAAAAGGCAAAGCAGAGAGACGTATCTCTGGTGGAGTATCTGATCTCTTATCTTTTGGAGTCCGGCCAGCTGAAAGAAGAGGATTTGCGGGGCTTTCGTCCCGGAATTTGCAGCCGTCTGGATCGGAATACCAGCGGCCTTGTGGCAGCAGGAAAGAGCCTTGCGGGCCTTCAGGCTATGAATGAGCTGATTCGGAACCGGCGTATAGGAAAGTTTTACCGGTGCATTGCGGCCGGTATGATAAAAGAGCCCTGTCAGGCTCAGGGGTGGCTTAAGAAGGATGAAAGAACCAATCAGGTGAAAATTTTCCGTCAGGAACAGAAAGACAGTCTTTATATCCGCACGTCATACGTGCCCGTAAAGGTTTTTTTCCTTGAGGGAAAGCCCTATACACATCTGGAGGTTCATCTGATTACCGGACGTTCCCATCAGATACGGGCACACCTGGCCGGCATGGGACATCCCCTGATCGGAGATACAAAATACGGAGATTCCCGGATAAACAGCTATTTTTCCGGATGCTTTAACCTGAAGCATCAGCTGCTTCACGCCTGCCGCCTGGAATTTCCGGAGCTTGAGGGCGTCCTGGGGAATCTGTCCAACCGGCAGTTTACGGCGCCTTTACCCCCAATCTTTACGGAAATTGAGGGAAAAAGCACGGCCGTTCCCGCCGATTGCATTTCCCGGAAAATTGGTATATAATTTAACGGAAGAAATATGCGCAGCATACTTATGAGAGGAACGACATCATGTACAACCGGAACAGCTACAATTCCTTAGGGCCGGGATTTGAGCCCAATATTCCTGAGGAGAAAAAGGGGATCCCCGTTCAAATTCTTTTGTTTCTGCTGGCCTCTTTGATTTTGGCCGGCGTCTCTATGATGCGTTTTCCGAAAAGCCTTTCGGAATACCGGATTTACCAGGAAGCGAAGGAACGCATGGAGCAGGGGGAGACGGCCGCGGCACTCCAGGATCTTTTTGAGGTTTTGGAGGAGCATCCCAATTCCGTGCCTTTGATCCTGAAGCTGATTGACTGCTCTATGGAAGCGGGCTATTACGATCATGCCGGATATGTATTTAACGAATATCTGGTGGGAAAGGAACTGACGGATAGTCAATATACGAGAATGATGCGTTATTCTAATCGCCTGGACAGCTATTATCTGACCTGCGATGCCATGGATGCGCTGCTGTCCGGGGTGGATACGCAAGCGGATCTCAGCGAAGAGGCTGCGGAAGAACTGTCCCTGTGGTTTCGGGAAGAGATTGCAAAGCTCCATAAGGATCCGAAGCAGGATCAGGCGCTTCTCTATTATTATGATGCTATGTTCAGCGAAGATTTGGAGACACAGCGCGATATGCTGCGAAAAGCCTACGAGGAGGATTCGGAGCTTTTTGACACCCGGGTTCTTCTGGCCAACGCGGAGCGGGGACTTGGCAATCTCACGGAGGCACACAGCTGCCTGGAGGATGCCATTTCCAAGGAAAAGCAGGACGCAGGAGCTCTCCGGGGGCTGTCCGTTCTGGCCATGCTGGAGGGACGGGAAGAGGAAGCGCTTGCTTTGGCAAAAAGCGCCTATGAGGTAAGTCCGGACAGTCTGTACGTGCGGGATACCTATCTGGTAACGCTTCATGTGAACGGACATACGAAAGAAGCGAATACCATGATCGAAGAGATTGAGGAGATAGAGGGAGCTCTTGACGAGGATACCAGGCAGCTTTTAAACGGAGAGATTTCCCTGGAGGATTATTATATGGGCGGCTAGCGCCGCTTACGGTTAGGAGACCGCCTGATTGGAAAAGGAGGCTTATTGCTATGATCATACCGGGCGTTTTGATTTCACTTGTTACCTTTCCGGGGGTAGTTATTCATGAACTGGCACATCAGCTTTTCTGTATGCTCTGCGGCTTGAAGGTTTATGAGGTAAAATACTTTCAGATGGGCAATCCCAATGGCTATGTGGTTCACGAATCCACGGATCGTCCCTTTAAGGTATTCCTCACCTGTATGGGTCCTTTTTTTATCAACAGCGTCCTGGGCATGCTGATTCTGCTTCCGGCGTCCATTGAACTTATGATCTTTCGGGAATATACCAATCCTTTAAATCTTCTGCTCGGCTGGCTGGGTTTTTCCATTCTGATGCATGCCTTTCCCAGCAGAGGGGATGCGAAGGTTATGATTAACCGCATTTTAAAGGACCCTGACGTAAGTCTTGTGTGGAAAGTGATTGCGGCGCCCTTCGTGGGACTGATCTATGTCTGCTCCGTGGGAAGTATCTTCTGGCTGGATCTGCTTTACGCGGCGGTCTTGGCTATGCTGGCGCCGTGGCTATTGGTACAGCTGATTTAAAGGATGTGAAAAAATGGCAACCTGGAATTCCAGGGGTCTTAGAGGCTCCACTCTGGAGGAGCTTGTGAACCGGACCAATGAAAAATATCGGGAGCAGGGGCTGGCTCTGATCCAAAAGGTGCCGACTCCGATTACGCCTATTAAAATTGATAAAGAGCACCGTCATATCACACTGGCTTATTTTGAACAGAAGAGCACGGTGGATTATATCGGAGCGGTTCAGGGAATTCCTGTCTGCTTTGATGCCAAGGAATGTGACAGCGATACCTTTCCGCTGCAGAATATCCATGCGCATCAGGTACAATTTATGGAGGATTTTGAAAAGCAGGAGGGGATTGCCTTTCTGATTCTTCTGTTTTCCCATCGAAATGAGCTGTATTTCCTCACTTATGAGCAGATGCGGAGGTTTTGGGATCGTGCCAAGGAGGGAGGACGCAAAAGCTTTCGTCATGAGGAGCTGAATCCGGAGTATATTCTTGTTCCCCACGGCGGATATCTCGTTCCCTATCTGGACGGAATACAAAAGGTCATTGACAGCATGGAATAATTGCTTTATAATAGCAACTATCGCTTTATTGTATTAGCAGAATAAAGCAAAAGGCAATCCGGAAAAACGGAAAGACCGTAGAAAGGCACCGAAAGACATGAAGAAACAGGACCAGATTTTACACACGCCGGAAGGCGTCCGGGATATTTACGGAAGCGAATTTGTGAGAAAGTTTGAGCTTCAGCAGCAGCTTTATCACCTGCTTGCAGGGGAGGGGTATCAGGGTATTGAGACTCCTACCTTCGAGTTTTTTGACGTGTTTTCCAGGGAGGTGGGAACGGTTCCCTCCCGTGAATTGTATAAGTTCTTTGACCGGGAGGGCAATACCCTGGTATTGCGTCCGGATATTACGCCGTCCATTGCCAGGGCCGTGTCCAAATATTTTCATGAGGATGCGCCCATACGGCTTTGCTATATGGGAAATACCTTTATTAATTACGATAAATACCTGGGACGGCTGAAGGAGAGCACGCAGCTCGGCGCGGAGCTTATGGGCGACGAAAGTATTCAGGGCGATGTGGAGCTTTTGTCTCTTTTGATCAAAGCATTGAAGGCGGCCGGGCTTTTGGAATTTCAGGTGAGCATCGGTCAGGTGATGTTCTTTAAAAGTCTTCTTAAAGAAGCGGGGATTGACAGTGATACGGAGGAACGCTTAAGGCAGCTGATCTCGGATAAGAACCGGTTCGGTGCGGAGGAGCTTCTTTCCGGCTGTGAGCTTCCCAATGAGCTGCGTCAGATCTTTTTGGAAATGACGACCCTTTCCGGCGGTGCGGAGGTTCTTGCAAGGGCAAAAACGCTTACAGGCAATCCGGAAGCCCTGGAAGCTCTTGAGCGGCTTGAGAAGATTTATGAAGGCTTAAAGGAGCTTTCCTGCGAGAGCTATATAAGCTTTGATCTGGGGATGCTCAGCAAATACAATTATTATACGGGAATTATCTTTCGGGCCTATTCCTATGGTTACGGAGAGCCCATTGTAAAAGGCGGACGATACGATACTTTGCTGTCCCATTTCGGCCGTAGGCTTCCGGCCGTAGGCTTTGCCATTGTCATTGATCAGCTGATGCGGGCTGTCAACAGAAGCGAGGGGGCGCACCGCGATACGGTTTCCGGAAAGGAACGCTATCTGACCATAGCACTTACCAAGGGACGCCTTGCCAGGAAGACCCTGGAGCTTTTGGAACAGACGGGAATAACCTGTGAAGAGATGAAGGACCCTGACAGCCGGAAGCTGATTTTTGTAAACGAGGATCGAAAGCTTAAGTTTTTCATGGCAAAGGGACCTGACGTGCCCACTTATGTGGAATACGGGGCCGCGGATATCGGCGTGGTGGGCAAGGACACTCTTGTGGAAGAGGGACGGAAGATGTATGAGGTCCTGGATCTGGGCTTTGGCAGATGCAGGATGTGTGTCTGCGGACCCAGGGAGGCAAAGGACAAGCTCTATCATCAGGAGCAGATTCGGGTGGCTACCAAATATCCCGATATTGCAAAGGATTATTTCTACAACCGAAAGCATCAGACGGTGGAGATTATTAAGCTGAACGGCTCCATTGAGCTGGCTCCCCTGGTGGGGCTTTCGGAGGTGATTGTGGATATTGTGGAGACAGGCTCCACCCTGCGGGAAAACGGCCTGGAGGTCCTGGAGGAGATTATGCCGCTTTCCGCCCGCATGGTGGTAAACCAGGTGAGTATGAAGATGGAGCATGAGCGGATCACCCGGCTGATACGGGAGCTGAGAGCCGTTCTCTGACCTTTGTAAAGGAGAGCATATGCCAAAGAAGAGACTGGATTATCTGGATATGGCAAAAGGCGTGGGAATCTTTCTTGTGGTTCTGGGCCATATTGAGTACCTTTCGGAGAGTACCATGCGGTGGATTTTTTCCTTTCATATGCCGCTGTTCTTTGTTATCGGAGGAATTCTGTCTTCTACCTTTGCCGGTAAGGAAGCCATGCCGTTCAGGGAAAACATCCGAAAAAGAGCCGGAGGCACTCTGACGCCCTACGCTTCTTTTTCCATTATGATTCTTACCATGCATCTGTTCGAGTTCTTTTTCCAGCCGGAGCGCATAAGTGAAAGAGAGCTTGCAAGAGAGCTTGTGGACAGTATAACGGGATACGGCCTTCATACCCTGTGGTTTCTGCCCGTCTATTTTCTTTCCGGCACGCTGTTTTATCTCTTTATGTGTTCCTTCGGAGGGAAGCGGTACGGGACGTTTGGGATTGGCATCTGTATTCTGGCTTTGGATGTTCTGGCCTTTTGTCTGATTTATGGCCTGCGGCTGGATCAGTATCCGGTGTTGGAGCGGGAGCTTCTCTGGCATGCGGGCATGAACCTGCTGGTTTTGCTTATGAGAGTTCTTATTGTTCTGCCTTTTTTCTTCCTTGGCCGGTGTTATGCGGGGCTGATAAAAGGGAAAAGGGATGGAAGAAAAGCTCTTCATGCGGGGGCGGGCGCCCTTCTGTTTGCCGTAGGAGCGTATGCTTCCCAGCAGAGCTCCATTTTAGATTTGCATTATTTGTATATTTACCCGATTCATTATCTGACGGCTTCCGTATCCTGTATCGGACTTCTGGAATTGATGCGGGTCTTGCCAGCAAGCCGCATATTATCTTACCTGGGACAGAATTCGCTGGTAATTATGTGCACTCATGGTCCTATGTATGTGTTATACTATGTGTCATTGGGAATGTTTTTTGTTCGAAAGCTGATTCCCATGACAGACTCCGTCCTTTACGGATGGATTGCCGTTGCCGCCTGCGCGGCGGAGGTTCCGGTTATTTGGATCTTTAATCGTTATTTTAGCTATTTGCTTGGAAGGAAGAGTAAAAAATCATGAGAATTACGGCCTTGGATGCATCCAGCCGGAAGAATCTGCTGGATGAATTGTTAAAACGAAGCCCTAACCACTATGGGGCTTACGGCGAACAGGTGAATGTCATCTTGGAGGAGGTGAAGGAAAAGGGAGATGAAGCGCTTTTTTCCTTTACGGAGCGCTTTGACGGAGCAAAGCTTACAAAAGATACGATCCGTGTGACGGAAGAAGAGATTGAGGAAGCTTACCGCCAGGTGGATCCGGAGCTTCTCGCGGTTATCCGCAGAGCGCTTGTCAATATCAGAAGCTTTCACGAAAAGCAGAAGCGAAACAGCTGGTTCGACAGCCGGCCGGATGGAACGCTTCTCGGACAGAAGATTACGCCCCTTTGTTCCGTAGGTGTGTATGTTCCGGGAGGAAAGGCGGTGTACCCCTCCTCCGTGCTTATGAATATCGTTCCGGCAAAGGTGGCCGGTGTGGAGCGGATTGTAATGACAACCCCTCCCGGAAAGGACGGAAAGGTCAGTGTAAATACTCTGGTGGCGGCGAAAGAAGCGGGGGTGGACGCAATCTACAAGGCGGGCGGCGCCCAGGCAATCGGCGCTCTTGCTTATGGGACTGCCAGTATCCCCAAGGTGGATAAAATTGTAGGGCCGGGGAATATCTATGTTGCACTGGCGAAAAAGGCGGTTTACGGCTTTGTAAGCATTGATTCCATTGCAGGACCCAGCGAGATTCTGGTATTGGCGGACGAGACGGCAAATCCGCGGTTTGTGGCGGCGGATCTTCTCTCCCAGGCGGAGCATGATGAGATGGCCTCCGCTATTCTGGTGACAACCAGTGAGGAGCTTGCCCGGAAGGTATCCGCAGAGGTAGACGTCTTCTTAAAGCAGCTTTCCAGAAGGGATATACTGGAAAAATCTCTGGAAAGCTACGGCTGGATTCTGGTGGCGGATACGATGGAGGAGGCCATTGAAACGGCCAACGCCATTGCTTCGGAGCATCTGGAAATTGTGACAAAGGATCCCTTTCAGGTTATGACGAAGATCCGCAATGCGGGCGCCATTTTTATCGGAGAATATGCCAGTGAGCCTCTGGGCGACTATTTCGCGGGACCCAACCATGTGCTGCCCACCAACGGAACAGCGAAGTTCTTTTCTCCGCTGGGAGTGGATGATTTTATCAAAAAGTCCAGTCTTGTTTATTATTCAAAGAACGCATTGGAGGCCGTACATAAGGACGTTATTCGTTTTGCCGAGGCGGAAGGATTGACAGCCCACGCCAATTCCGTTGCCGTGCGCTTTGAAGAGGAAAAGGGGTGAAAACAATGAATCGGACAGGAACTCTTAAGAGAACTACAAAGGAAACGGATATTGAGCTTTCCCTGAAGCTGGACGGAACGGGAATTGCGGATATAGATACGGGAATCCGTTTTTTTGATCATATGCTGAGCGGCTTTGCACGCCACGGCCTTTTTGATCTAACCTGTATTGCGAAGGGAGATCTGGAGGTAGACTGCCACCATACCATTGAGGATACGGGAATTGTATTGGGGCAGGCAATTCGGGAAGCCGCAGGGGATAAAAAGGGAATGGTGCGTTTCGGAAGCTGTATTCTTCCTATGGACGAGGCCCTTGTCCTCTGTTCTTTGGATCTCTCAGGGCGGCCCTGTTTTGTGTCGAACGCCGTTTTTCCCACGGAGCGGGTAGGGGAGATGGATACCCAGATGGTGCGGGAATTTTTCTACGCCGTTTCCTACGGCGCAGGCATGAACCTGCATTTTAAGATGCTTTCCGGGGAGAACAGCCATCATATGATTGAGTGTATGTTTAAGGCCTTTGCCAAGGCTCTCTCTATGGCTGTGACTCTGGATCCAAGAATTGTAGATGTGTTATCAACGAAAGGAAGTCTGTAATATGAGTGAAAAAAACCGCGGAATCATTCGAATCCCTCAGCAGGTGCCGGGGGGAGAGCAGGACCCGATCGCACGGGCAAGGTACTTCAGCGATAACGGTGCGGATGAAATTTTGGTATTTGACTGTTCTAAGACTGAGGAGGACCACGAAACGGCCATAGGCATCTTAAAAGAGATCTGCCGGGCTTCGGAGGTTCCTGTCAAGGCGGGAGGGCATATTGAACGGGCAGAAGATGTAAAAAAGCTTCTCTATGCGGGCTGTGCCAAGGTTATTTTAAATTATGCCAAGCAGAGCAATATTGATTTGACCGAGGATGTTTCCAAGCGCTTCGGAAAGGAGCGGATTGCGGCCTCCGTGGACAGCTCCGATGTGGTAAGCGCTCCGGCGGCATTGGCGGAGGAATATGTCAGTGAGCTGATTTCCATGGATGAACTGAAGCTGTTTGAGGAAAAGCTCCGGCCCTTAAGCTGTAATATGGACTGGGCCGAGTTTAAGCTGGGACCGGACGGGCTGGTTCCGGTGGTGGTGCAGGATTACCGGACGGACGAGGTCCTGATGGCGGCCTATATGAACGAGGAGGCCTTCCGCAAAACCATTGAACGAGGAAAAATGACTTATTTCAGCCGCAGCCGTCAAAGCCTCTGGCTGAAGGGCGAGACAAGCGGCCATTTCCAGTATGTGAAGGAGCTGCGTGTGGACTGCGACTGTGATACGATTCTGGCAAAGGTGTCCCAGACAGGAGCCGCCTGCCATACGGGCAGCCATTCCTGCTTTTTCCATGAGATTGCAAAGGTAGACTGTCAGAGCACCAATCCTTTGAAGGTATTTGAGGCTGTCTATGGGGTGATTGCGGATCGGAAGGTTCATCCCAAGGAGGGCTCCTACACCAATTACTTGTTTGACAAGGGCATTGATAAAATCCTCAAGAAAATAGGAGAGGAGGCTGCGGAACTGATTGTGGCCGCCAAGAATCCGGATCCGGAGGAAATCAAATATGAGATGTCGGATCTTCTTTATCATGCCATGGTGCTTATGGTAGAGCGCGGAGTTACCTGGGAGGATATCACGAAGGAGCTGGCCAACCGCTGACAGGGAACTGCGGTTGAGAGCCTGTTCATAATTTTTCTCCTTTTGTCATAAGCTTTTAGTAACAGATATTACGAAAAGGGAAGACTATGGCAAAGACACAAAATACAAGAGGTCAGTATCGACAGCTGCTCCTTGCACAGCAGGGACATCAAATGACAGAGCCAGAGGAGCCGGTCAGCTTCTTCCGCATCCGGTTCTATATCTGTCTCTGTCTTTTTCTGTGCTATGTGATACTGGATTATACAAAAGCATCCTTCTACGAGGTGGACAGCGCCCGCATCTATGCCGAGGTGCGTAAAGATCTGGCCGCAGATATGGATCTGGAGGAAACACTGGCGCATATGCTGGACGGCATTTGGGTATCGGAGAATGCGCAGGAGGATACCGGGGGCTTATACACAGAACCATAAATTACAACAGGCGTTGACAGATGAGAAGAAAAACCGTTACAATAAGGATTATGAAAAAGAACCAATTTATCAATTATAAACAGCATAAGCTTCTTTTGGGAGGCGCCATGGTCATCTGGCTGCTTCTGTGTATGGTATTTACACCCATATATACCACCGTGACTCTGGAGCTTGCCGAGGATCCCAGTGGAGAGTACATTACTACCATTTACGCAGGTCCAAGAGAAAATATCCGTCCCTCCGATGCCAAAAGCCGCGTCATTAACAGCGGAACCGCCCGTATTTCCTTTTTGGATGTCCGTTACGGAGGGCACTGTTCCTTAAAACGGATTGATCCCCTGGATCGGGCATATGATAACGGTCCTGTAACCCTTAAAAGCCTGACGGTCCGGCAAAATGGCATTTTAACCATCCGTCTTGAGGGGGAACAGCTTCGAAGCTATTTTACCGGCAATGAGCATGTACGGCTTTTGGAGGGCGGATTTACCTTTGAGGTGACGGGAGAGGACCCCCAGCTTCTTCCCACCGCGGAGTTTCAAGCGCTGTACCGTCAGTTCCGCTTTCCTGTCTTTGTTCCTGGGTGCCTGGGCTTTGGCATGATACTGCTTCTTCTCGGGGGCCTGTGCCTCTGGCTCTGCCGGGAGACAGGGCGTGTTTCCCGGGGCGAGAGAATTGCCGCTTTTCTTTTTGCAGCCGGATTAATGGGGGCGGTTTTTACCTGCATTTATACGGGGCTTCGCAGCCCCTTCTGGCTGAATCCCGATGAGTATGACGTAAAGGCGGCGGTGAATTATTATTTTACGCATTTTATGCCGCCGGATATCCGCAGCGATATCATCAATGACAGCTTTCCCGTATACGGAACCTCCCGGCATTTTGAATGGAATTTGTTTTATTTTTATGCGGCCAAGCTGGGGCAGTTTTTTACGGATCCCACGGTTCGCATGCGTCTGTTCAGCCTTGTCATTTTTACCGTTATGGCCGGGATTACCCTCAAGAATATCCGCAAGCATTACGCGCTTTTACTTGTACTGCTTTTAACCCCGCAGGTATGGTATATTTTCAGTTATTCCACCTCGGATGCTCTGGATTTTTTTGCCGGCTTTTTAAGCCTTTATGAGCTGCTGGAAGAAAACAGCATGCTGAACCGCCTTCTTCGGGAGCCTTATGGAAGGCGTCATATTTTGTACTATGGCCTTTTAAGTATCCTGTTTATTCATTTGATGTGGGCGAAGGCCTCCTTTTATCCCATACTTGTCTTTCTCTTCCTTATTCTGCTGATACGGCTTCTGCATCAGGAAAAGAAAGCCAGAGGTGCGCTCCTGCGCAAATATCTGATTCTTGCGGGGCTGACACTGGGAATCTTTGTGATACGCTATCTGATTACCGACTATCCCTATTACGGCTTTGACAAGCTGGGAGCGGTGATTGAGGTGACGGAGCGGCAGGCGGAATACGGCTATAAGCCCTCCACACCGCCCATTGAGCAGGCATATTCCATGAGCTTCTTCGGAAAGGGCATTACTCTGGGAGAGCTGCTGACCAAATATGAGTTTCATAAAAATCTTTTCCGTACCTTTGCGGGCTTTTTCGGAAGCTATGCCTTCGGAGAAGGCAATTGGTATTATCTGCTGATGGGATTATTATATCTGTCTCTTCTGGGTTGGATTACCGTAAGATTTATCCGCATGAAGGACCGGCAGAAATGGCAGGAGTATGCCGCCGTGATGTTCTGCTGCTTTCTGCAGTATGCTTTGATTGTATTTAATTCCTGGTTTATAGATTTTCAGCCCCAGGGACGTTATCTGCTGCCGGTTCTGTTCTTCGTATCCTATCTGACAGCACGGACGGAACGGCCGGAGAAGGACAGGTTTCTGCGGGGAATTCTGGTGTGCACCTGCCTTTTGTCCCTGTTTGCCTTCTGGCACGTAGGCGTTCCCAACCTGATTCCGGATCGGGTGATTCTGCCTTAGAGGGACGGCGCATAGGCCGCAACGGTTTTTAGTATGAATAAGGATGAAGGAAATATGAAAAAATTAGCTCTGGATGATACCATATTATTACAAATAGAAAAGCCCGCCCGCTATATCGGCAATGAAATCAATGCGGTTTATAAGGACAAGTCCAAGGTAAATGTCCGGTTCTGCATGTGTTTTCCCGACGTCTATGAGATCGGAATGTCCCATCTGGGAATTCAAATCCTCTATGATATGTTCAACCGCAGGGAGGATGTCTGGTGCGAACGCGTATACTCTCCCTGGGTGGATCTGGATCGGATACTCCGGGAGCAGGGGATTTCGCTTTTTGCCCTGGAGTCCCAGGATCCGATTAAGGACTTTGATTTTCTGGGTATTACCCTCCAATATGAAATGTGCTACACCAATGTTCTGCAGATCCTAGATTTGAGCGGAATTCCCCTGATGGCAGAGGAACGGGGGGAGAACGATCCGATTGTAATCGGCGGAGGTCCCTGTGCCTGCAATCCGGAGCCCCTGGCTGACTTCTTTGATCTGTTCTATATCGGAGAGGGAGAGACCTCTTACGATGCGCTCCTGGATCTGTACAGGGAGCACAAAAAAAGCGGAGGCGGCAGAAGATCCTTTCTGGAAAAAGCCGCCGCAATTCCGGGGATCTATGTTCCTTCCCTCTATCAGGTAACCTACCACCCGGACGGAACCATTGCGTCTATGGAGCCTTTGAGTCCCCGGGCGCCGGAAAAGGTACGGCGGCAGGCGGTAACGGATCTGACGCATACGGTTTATCCCGAAAAGCCCTTAGTGCCTTTTATCAAGGTGACCCAGGATCGTGTGGTTCTGGAGATTCAGCGGGGATGTATCCGGGGCTGCCGCTTCTGTCAGGCCGGAATGTTGTACCGCCCCACAAGAGAGCGGGATATTAAAATGCTGAAAAGTGCCGCTCACAAAATGCTGAAATCCACCGGACATGAGGAGATCTCCTTAAGCTCCCTCAGTTCCAGCGATTATTCCCGGCTTCCGGAGCTTGTGACCTACCTTATGGAAAATTTCCGTGAGCAGGGCGTAAATATTTCCCTTCCGTCCCTGCGGATTGACGCTTTTTCTCTGGATGTGATGAGCAAGATTCAGGATATCCGCAAGAGCAGCATTACCTTTGCGCCGGAGGCCGGCTCCCAGCGCCTGCGGGATGTTATTAACAAAGGCCTTACGGAGGAAGTGATTCTTAAGGGCGCCGGGGATGCCTTTGAGGGCGGCTGGAATAAGGTGAAGCTGTATTTTATGCTGGGCCTTCCCACGGAGACGGAGGAGGACGAGAAGAGCATTGCCTGGCTGGCGGAAAGGATTGCAAAGCGCTATTATGAGATTCCCAAGGAGCAGAGAAACGGCAAATGCCAGATTACGGTCAGCACCTCCTTCTTCGTTCCCAAGCCCTTCACACCGTTTCAGTGGGCACCCATGTGTACCAAGGAGGAATTTCTCAATAAGGCCCATACGGTGAATCAGGAGATAAAGGATCAGTTAAACCGGAAAAGCATTAAGTACAATTGGCATGAAGCAGATGTGACGGTGCTGGAGGGAGTATTTGCAAGAGGCGACCGCCGTCTTTCCAGGCTTCTTCTGCGGGCCTATGAAAAGGGATGCCTCTTTGATTCCTGGACGGAATGTTTTGACAATGAGCGGTGGACGGAGGCCTTTTCGGAGACGGAAACGGATCTTTTATTCTACACCACAAGGACACGGGGAAAAGAAGAAATTTTCCCCTGGGATTTTGTTGACTGCGGTGTTACGAAGAAATTCTTATACCGGGAATGGGAGAAGGCACAGGAGGAAACCGTCACACTGAACTGCCGGCAGCAATGCAGCGGCTGCGGAGCTGCCTGTTATGGAACGGGTATCTGTTACGTAAACCGATGAAAAAGCGGTTAGAGGTCTTATAGATCTAAAGAGTAAAGAACGGAGCTTAGGGTATTATGAAAATCCGAATCAAATTCCGCAAATACGGAGAAATGAAATTTATCGGTCATCTGGATATGATGCGCTATTTTCAGAAGGCCATGCGCAGGGCGGGCATTGATATCTGCTATTCCGAAGGATTCAGCCCTCATATGATTATGTCTTTTGCCTCCCCTCTGGGTGTCGGGCTTACCAGCGACAGCGAGTATCTGGACATTGAGGTGGGAGAGACTCTTTCCTCCCGGGAGGCCGTCGCACAGCTAAATGAGGTGATGGCCGACGGGGTGGAGGTCGTATCCTTTCGCCGTATCCCCGACGGAAAGGCTTCCAATGCCATGGCCCTTACGGCTGCGGCCGATTATGAAGTCCGGTTCCGGGAAGGTATGGAACCGGAGAAAGGGTGGGAGAGCCTCTTTGACACATTTTGTGCACAAAGCCGGATTCCCGTGGTAAAAAAGACAAAAAAGGGAGAGCGGGAACTGGACATCCGGCCCCTTTTGTACCGTTCGGAACGCCGGGAGGACCATATTTTTCTTCAATTGGCTGCGGGAAGCGCCGAAAACCTGAAGCCGGAGCTTGTTATGGATGCCTTCGGCGCCTTTGCAGGAATCACAATTTCCGAGCATGCTCTTTTGATTCACCGGCTGGAATTGTATGCGGATACGGGAACGGACGGTGAACGCAGGCTGGTATCTCTGGAATCGCTGGGAGAAAGGGTAGAATGAGACAAAACGGAAAACTTTTGATTACGCGGCAGAAGGAACAGCGGCAGGAGCGGATTCTTTCTGCCTTTTACGAAGATGGAAAACCGGCGGAGCTGTCCTGTTTCCGCTTCGGCGACAGACAGCTCCTGGGAAATGTTTACATTGGGAAGGTAAAAAACGTTGTCAAGAATATTGAGGCGGCTTTTATAGAGATTGAGGGGGGAATTCTCTGTTATTATTCCCTTCGGGAGAAAGAGGAGCCCATTTTTATCAAGGATAAGAAAGGGAACAGGCTGTCTCCCGGAGATGAGCTTCTGGTACAGGTAAGCCGGGAGGCGGTAAAGACAAAAGCGCCTACGGTTACCTGCAATTTGAATTTTCCCGGAAAATATCTGGTACTTACTACGGGCAGGAAGGAGATCGGCCTGTCCGCGAAGCTTCCTCCTGAGGAAAAAGAACGGCTGAAAGCGATTGCGTCATCCTTTCCCAGGGAAGAGTTTGGAGTGATAGTGAGAACAAACGGCGCTTATGCCTCAGCGGAAGCTCTTGAGGAGGAATATAAACGCCTATCTGACGCCTGTCATAAAGTTTTGAACGAGGGGAGGCACCGGATTTGCTTTTCCAGGCTCTATCAGGAACCACCTGCCTACATGGCCGGCATCCGCAGCTTAAAGACAGAAGAGCTTCAGGAGATTGTAACGGATGACCCGCAGATTTTTGAGGAGATTTCGGCATATCTAGCGGAATATCAGCCGGAGGATAAGGATAAGCTGCGTTTTTATGAGGAGAAAAGTCCTTCTATGGATCATTTTTATGGGATCAGTACGGCTTTTAAGCATGCTCTGGAGGAGCGCGTATGGCTGAAGTCAGGGGCGTACCTTGTGATTCAGCCTACGGAAGCCCTGACCGTGGTGGATGTGAATACGGGGAAATACGACGGGCACAAAAAGCTGCGTGAAACCTTCCTGCGCATCAATCAGGAAGCGGCAAGGGAGCTGGCACGCCAGCTGCGCCTGCGCAATCTGTCGGGGATTATCATTGTAGATTTTATTGATATGGAGGAGGAAGCGGATCGCAAAAGCCTGATGGATACCCTGGCGCAGGAGCTTCAAAAGGACCCTGTAAAAACTGTTCTCGTTGATATGACTCCCTTAGGGCTTGTGGAGCTTACACGGAAAAAGGTGCGGAAAACCTTAAAAGAGCAGGTGGAACATGAATCAATATAAAGAATTTTCGAGGCATGTTTTTTTGCTGTTTATGCTGTTTATGGGGCTGTTTATGGGAAAAATAATTCTTGACATTGCCTCTTATCCATGCTAATCTATTAGGGATGCCGCACAGTGGGGTAGAAGTATGTATTTTTTTCAAAGATACATCACCGAAGCTGGCGAGTAATGATAATAGGAGGTGCCATATGTACGCAATTATTGCAACAGGTGGTAAACAGTACAAAGTATCCGAGGGCGATGTTATCAGAGTGGAGAAGCTTGGTGTGGAGGCCGGTTCAAAGTATAAATTTGATCAGGTTCTGGCAGTAGGCGGAGATACCATGACAGTTGGAACCCCCACCGTGGCCGGAGCCACTGTTACCGCATCGGTAGTCGGTGACGGAAAAGGCAAGAAGGTCATCGTTTACAAGTACAAGAGAAAAAGCGGATATCACAAGAAGAACGGCCACAGACAGCAGTACACGGAAGTAAAGATCGAGAAGATCGCCGTTAAGAAGCCACGTGCAAAGAAGGCTGCGGAAGAGGCCGAAGCAGTAGCAGCGGAATAGGTTGTTATGATTACAGTTACCATATATAAGGATTCCGGTAAATATCATCATTTTTCCGTGGAGGGACATGCCGGCTATGCCCAGGAGGGTTATGATATCATTTGCGCGGCAGTCAGTGCTTTGACCGTAAATACGGTGAATTCCATAGAAGCCTTTACGGAGGATGATTTTTCGGCAGAGGAGAAGAACGGATTTCTTACCTGTCAGTTCAAAAGCCGCCCGTCTTCCAAGACGGAGCTTTTGATGGATTCCATGGTGCTTGGCATAACAGACATTCAGAATAACTATGGAAAGCAGTATATCAGGTTGATATGCAAGGAGGTGTAAGACCATGTTACAGATGAACCTTCAGTTGTTCGCTCATAAAAAGGGAGTTGGTTCTACCAAGAACGGCAGAGATTCCGAGGCTAAGCGTTTGGGCGCAAAGAGAGCGGACGGACAGTTTGTAAAGGCCGGAAACATTCTTTACAGACAGCGTGGAACCAAGATTCACCCGGGTGTGAATGTAGGACGCGGCGGAGATGATACCCTGTTTGCTTTGACAGACGGTATTGTTCGTTTTGAGAGAAAAGGAAGAGATAAGAAACAGGTTTCTATCGTTCCGGTAGCAGCAGAATAGGTTGTTTGTGAGGCTTCAAGTCGATAGATTTGAAGCCTCTTTTACTAATACGTCAAAGCCGGGAGAAAGCCCGGCAGGTATTTGTTCCATAAGAAAGGTATTTTGATGTTTGCAGACAGAGCAAAAATTCTTATTCGTTCCGGCAAAGGCGGCGACGGCCATGTAAGCTTTCGCCGGGAGCTGTATGTTCCCAACGGCGGGCCGGACGGCGGTGACGGCGGTAAGGGCGGAGATGTGATTTTTCAGGTAGACGAAGGCCTGAACACCCTTTACGATTACCGTCATAAACGGAAGTTTAAGGCTGAAGACGGCGAAGAAGGCGGAAAACGACGCTGCCACGGAAAAAACGGCGGCGATATTATATTGAAGGTGCCGGAGGGAACCGTGATCAAGGAAGCCGAGAGCGGCAAAGTGATTGCGGATATGTCCGGCGGAAATACACGGCAGATTATTTTAAAGGGCGGCCAGGGCGGAGCCGGCAATCAGCATTTTGCAACCTCTACCATGCAGGTTCCCAAATATGCCAGACCGGGACAGCCGGCACAGGAGCTGGAGGTTCTCCTGGAGCTAAAGGTAATTGCGGACGTAGGTCTGGTGGGCTTCCCCAATGTAGGAAAATCCACCCTTCTTTCCCGTGTCACCAATGCGCAGCCCAAGATTGCCAATTATCACTTTACAACACTGAATCCCAATCTGGGCGTGGTAGACATGGATGGCGGCGGATTTGTCATTGCGGATATTCCGGGGCTTATTGAGGGCGCTTCCGAGGGCGTCGGACTGGGACATGAATTCCTGCGCCACATTGAACGTACACGCGTCATTATCCATCTGGTAGACGCGGCATCTACGGAAGGACGGGATCCGGTAGCGGATGTGTATGCCATCAATCAGGAGCTTAAGGCATACAACGAAGAGATTGCCGCCAGGCCCCAGATAATCGCAGCCAATAAGATAGACGCTATCTATGACGGCGGAGGCGATAATCCCGTTGAGCGCTTAAAAAAGGAATTTGAGCCGCAGGGCATCCGTGTGCTCCCCATATCCGCAGCGGCCGGTACGGGTCTTCAAGAGCTTCTGTATTATACCAGGGAGCTATTGAACGGAACCGAACAGGAGCCTATTGTATTTGAGCAGGAATTCTTCCCGGAGGAAATGAATATGGACGTCCAGCTTCCCTATACAGTGGAGAAATCTGCGGAGGAGGAAGGCGTCTTCATCGTGGAGGGGCCGCGGATCGAAAAGATGCTGGGATATACCAATCTGGATTCGGAGAAGGGCTTTGTTTTTTTCCAGAATTTCTTAAAGGATACCGGTATCCTGAAGGAACTGGAGGAAGCCGGTATTCAGGAGGGCGACACCGTGCGGATGTACGGATTGGCATTTGAATATTTTCGTTAGTTCGGCCGGTGTAAATGGTGCAAAAGAAGGAGATTTTATATATGACAAGCAGACAGAGGGCCTATTTAAAGAGCCTGGCCATGAAAATGGACCCTATTTTTCAGGTAGGCAAGTCTTCCGTAACTCCGGAATTGATCTCGGCTATCAGCGAAGCATTACGGGCGCGGGAGCTTATAAAAGTAAGTGTATTGCAAAACTGTGCGGACGATCCCAAAGTTATTTCGGAAATGCTGGCAGAGCGTACACATTCCCAGGTGGTACAGGTGATCGGAAAAAAGATCGTACTCTACAAAGAGGGCAAGGATGATAAAAAACGAATCATGCTTCCCTGCTGAGGAGGCAGGAAGAAAAAAGGTGGGAATTCTGGGGGGAACCTTTGATCCCATTCATACGGGACATCTGATTTTGGCGGAAACAGCCTGTGAAGCATTTTCACTGGATTATGTTTTGATTATGCCCAACGGCAATCCGCCTCATAAGCCCGGACAGGTCAATGCGTCCATGGAGCAGCGCACCCGTATGGCGGAGCTGGCCGCGTCGGATAATGACCATTTCCGGGTATCCGATTTTGAAAAAACGCCTCAGGATTACCATTATACTTATGAGACATTGGAATTCTTAACACAGGAGCATCCGGATACGGATTACTATTTTATTCTGGGGGCGGATTCTCTGGTACATTTTCATACCTGGAAGGAGCCGGAGAGAATCTGCAAATGCTGCCGAATACTGGCGGCTACGAGAGATCGTATGGAAACCTCCGTATTAAAGAAGCATATGGAGCGGTTAGCGCTGGAGATGGGGGCCTGCATTGAGCCTTTGGAGACTCCCAACATTGACATTTCCTCCAATATGCTTCGGGAACGGGTGCGCAAGGGGCGGAGCATCCGGTATTATGTTCCCGACACCGTGGAAGCCTACATTCGGGAACAGGGCTTATATCTTTAAATTACGTCCCTATAGCTTTGATTACGGAAATGGGGAATCGAAATGAAGCATTACGATATGAAGGCTTATCAGAAAAAGATCAAGCATGAGATGGACGACGGGCGCTACCAGCATACGCTCGGCGTTATGTATACCTGTGCGGCCCTTGCCATGCGCTACGAATATGACATTCAAAAAGCGGAGCTGGCCGGTCTGCTTCATGACTGCGCCAAGTGTATTCCCAACGGGAAAAAGCTGAAGCTCTGCGAGAAGCACAATATCCAGATCTCGGAGACAGAGCGCAGAAATCCCTTTCTGCTCCATGCAAAGCTGGGAGCCTTTCTTGCTATGGATCGGTATGGTGTGGAGGATAAGGAAATCATCAGTGCAATTCTCAACCATACGACCGGGAAGCCCAATATGTCCCTGCTTGACAAAATTGTATATGTGGCCGATTACATTGAGCCGCGGCGCAGCAAAGCCGAAAATCTGGAGGAGATCCGCAAACTGGCATTTCTCGATCTGGATCAGGCGCTCTACCAGATTCTTTCCGATACCCTGAAATATCTGGATAAGGGATCCGGCGAGATTGACAATATGACCATGAAGGCGTATGAATATTACCATAAGAAGCAGCAAGAACCTGAACAGGAGGAGAACAATGACTTTAAAGCAGTCTAAGGAAATGGCGCAGAAGGCGTTTCATGCATTAGAGGATAAAAAAGCAAAGGATATCCGTATTTTGGATATTTCCACGGTCAGCGTACTGGCGGATTATTTTCTGATTGCAAGCGGAACAAATCGGAACCAGGTGCAGGCCATGGTGGACCACATTGAAGAGGAGCTTCATAAGGCAGGCTTTGATCCCAGGCAGGTAGAGGGTTATCAAACGGCCAATTGGATTCTTCTCGATTACGGCGATATTATTATTCACGTATTTGACGAAGAAAACCGCCTTTTCTATGATTTGGAGCGCATCTGGCGGGATGGTGCACTGATTCAGGCGGAAGACTTGGCTTGACGGGAGGATGAAACAAATGATATTGACAGGAGCGGTGGTAAACGCACTGGCCGTATTTGCCGGCGGTACACTGGGACTGCTTTTGAAAAAGGGGCTGCCGGAGCGCATGGGAGATTCCATTATGAAGGGCCTTTCCCTCTGTGTGATTTATATCGGGATAAGCGGCGCCTTTGAGGGAGAAAATGTTTTAATTGCCATTGTGTCCATGGCCGTCGGAACTGTCATCGGAGAGCTTTTGAACCTGAATGAACAAATGGAGCGGCTTGGACAGTGGATTCAAAAAAAGTTCCGCTCCAAGGACAGCAGGGTATCCGTGGCGGAAGGCTTTGTTACCAGCAGTCTTTTGTTCTGTACGGGGGCTATGACAATTGTCGGCTCCCTGCAAAGCGGCCTTTCCTTGGATCACAGCACTTTATTTGCCAAATCACTCATTGACGGAATAGCGGCTGTGGTTCTTGCTTCCAGTCTGGGCTTCGGAGTTTTATTTGCAGGCATCCTCTGCCTTGTCTATGAGGGCGGACTGGCTCTGTGCGCACAGTTTATCGGTCCTTTTCTGACGGAATCCGTGATCAATGAAATGACCTGTGTAGGCTCTCTCTTAATTATGGGAGTTGCCATTAATATGCTCTTTAAAAATAAAATCTGTGTAATGAATTCCATACCAGCCGTATTTCTGCCCATTCTTCTTTGCAGATTTATGTGAGGTATGGCTGTGATACTGCATTTGAATTCGAAGATGTTTTCGGGAGGAGCCTTATGGGAAAGATACTGAATATTACCAAGACCACCAACAACCGTTTTCTGAATATGTATGATCTGGATGTGGAGGATAAAAACGGCGGAAAACATGCCTACCATGTGGCATCTAGGGCACAGCGCAAAGAGGACTTAAAGCTTTCCACAGGGAAGAATAAGCCGGACGGTGTGATTATTTATGCTCTTTATGGGGAAAAGCGGGATCGTGTTGTATTGATTCGTCAGTACCGCTACAGCATCGGTACCTATATTTATGAATTTCCTGCCGGGCTGGTTGACACTGGAGAGGATTTTCAAACTGCCGGAATCCGTGAGCTTCGGGAGGAAACAGGGCTGACCTTGCATCCCTTGGAGGCAGATCCCATGTATTCCAGGCCTTACTTTACAACCATCGGGATGACAGATGAATCCTGTGCAGCCGTTTTTGGCTGGGCCGACGGAGAGATCTCAAGTAAGGGGCAGGAGGAGACGGAGGAAATTGAGGTTGTTTTAGCAGATCGAACGGAAATTGCACGTATTTTAAAAGAAGAAAATGTTTCTTTAATGTGTGCTTATATGATGATGCATTTTTTACACGAAGCTCCGGAAAACCCATTTGCTTTTTTGAACAGGCCAAAGTAAAAGCCGCCGCAGTATGCGGACAGAGCATCATGCTTGCAGCGCAGCAAGCCTTTGGCGCTTATAAAAGGGGCGGAAGCAGGAAAGTACGGAAATATAAGAGGCAGGTTACGTAATAATATTATGTAATCTGCCTCGCTTGTTATACTGAGATAAAATTAGTGAAAAAACCGGAAGACTCCGAATACCTTTCCGAGAATCTGGCAATCCGAAACGATGATTGGCTCCATGGTATCGTTCTCCGGCTGCAGACGGATGTGATCCGCTTCCTGATAGAAGGTCTTCACGGTAGCGGAGTCATCCACCAGCGCTACAATAATATCCCCGTTACGCGCTGTCTGGCGCTGTTCCACCAAAAGTGTATCGCCGTCAAAAATCCCTGCATTGATCATGGATTCTCCCTGTACCTTAAGCATAAAGCATTGCTCATTGGGCATAAACTCCATAGGAATGGGGAAGTAGGATTCCACATTCTCAACGGCAAGAATGGGCTGTCCGGCAGCTACCTTGCCTACAATGGGAACATTGACCACCTCTCTGCGTACCAGATTAAAATTGTCATCAATGATCTCGATGGCACGGGGTTTGGTGGGATCCCGGCGGATATATCCGTTCTTTTCCAGAGTCTCCAAGTGAGAATGTACCGATGAAGTGGATTTCAGTTCCACGGCTTCGCAAATATCCCGCACTGAAGGGGGATAGCCCTTATTCAATATCTGTGATTTAATATATTCCAAAATCTCGGTCTGCTTTTTTGTGATTTTACCATAGGACATAGATACGTTCCTCCTTATATCTTAATGTTGGGCTTGTCGGTTGAACCTATATATCATATATAGTATAACATATGTTCGGGTGAAAAGCAAACAAATGTTTAGAAAATTTGTTCTGTTTTTTCCCATATAATTTGAAAAATTTCCTAGTAAATTTTAAAAGTCTATGATATAATTGTTACGAATTGTAATAATTCATCACACAACAGGAAAACAGAAAGGAACTTACTACTTATGAGGAAGAGAATGCTGTGGATTTTGTTGGCACTGACCGTAAGTATCGGTGTCACAGGCTGTGGAAAAAAGGAGGAACCTGCTTCAGCTCCGGCGGAAGAGGAATTTTCCACAGAGGACGAAGTTATTGAGGAAGAGCCGGAGGAACCCGAAGAGGAAGAAGAGGAGGAAGAACCGGAGATTGCCCCGGAGGGTATGTACCGCAGCGAGCTGACCAACGAATGGATCAGCGAAGATCTGAAAGAGCAGCGGCCCATCGCCGTAATGGTGGACAATGAGAAGACGGCCCTGCCTCACTATGGACTTACAAAGGCAGATATTGTTTATGAGATGATGAACAGTACCCTGAATGATCAGATTACCCGTTTTATGGTTCTTTTTAAGGATTATGACAGCGTGGATCAGATCGGAAGTGTACGAAGCGTACGTCCCACCAACCTGATGATTGCGCCAGAATGGAACGCCATCGTCTGTCACGATGGAGGACCTTTCTATATTAATACATATTTGAATAATCCCTATGTGGATCATTTCAGCGGAACCTTTTCGCGTGTGAACAACGGAAAGCCAAGAGAGTTTACCGAGTACATTCTTCCCGGAGATATGGATAAGAATTTCCGCAATACGAAGGTAGACAGAGAGTACAATGATTACAGGCCCACGGAGCCGCATTTTGAATTTGTTTCCGAAAAGAAGCCTGTTAAAATGGAAGAGAAGTCCGGCTGCTTTGACTGCACCCTGGTGGATCTTCCCTTTGGCCACAACGGTTCTCAGCTTGATTATGATGAGGCAACCGGTACCTATCTGTATTCCGAGTACAACAGCGCACACAAGGATCCGGGTAATGGAAACCAGCAGCTGGCTTTCAAGAATGTGATTCTTCAGAAAATGACCTTCAGTCAACTGGACGATCACGGGTACATGGTTTGGAACTGTCTGGGCTCCGGTGAGGGTTATTATATTACCGACGGAAAGGCTATTCCAATCAGCTGGAGCAAGACCTCCGAGCAGGGACGCACCATCTATTTTGATATGACCGCAGATGAGATTCAGGTAAATACGGGAAAGACCTATATTGGGTTTGTACCGGATACCCGTTGGAATGAGCTGGTGGTTGAGTAAATCCTAAAACAAATGAAAAATTGATCTTTAAAAAGCAGTCATTGCAGGAGATACGGTCCTGCTATGACTGCTTTTATATCGGAACTGTTACTTCCGGCTGTTCATGCTTAATCCTCCCGGAGTCTTACCGCCTTGGCGGCCATCCGACGTCGGTTTTCATCCTGCGCGGCATAATGCTTCCGGGTGGTATTTACGTCCTTATGGCCCAGCACATCCGCAACCAGATAAATATCACCTGTTTCCTGATACAGAGTGGTTCCGTAGGTGCTGCGGAGCTTGTGGGGGGTGATTTTTTTAAGAGGCGTTACCTGTTTCGCATACTTCTTTACCAGGTTTTCCACGGCGCCTACGCCGATTCGCCTTTTCTGAGTGGAGTAGAAGAGTGCAAGCTCGTGTCCTTCCTGAGGAATCACCTGCTTACGGCTTCCGTTAATATAATTCCGCAGAGCCTGTTCCACTTCGTCCCCAAAGTAAACAATCATTTCAGAGCCGCCCTTACGTGTCACCCTGATTCCGTTGTTGCGAAAATCAACATCCGTTATATCAAGGCCCACACATTCGGAGACACGGATTCCGGTTCCCAAAAGGAGTGTGACAATGGCAAGATCCCGTTCCTTTGTTTTTTCATAGTAGACTTTTTTCTGTCCCGTAAGCCCGTCGCCTCCATGCTCAATAAAATCCAGCAGCCGGGCTGTCTCATCCACATCCAGGCGGATAATGGCCTTGTCGTGAAGCTTGGGCATGTCCACAAATACGGTGGGGTTGTGCTCCAGAAGCTGCCGCTTATAAAAATATGCATAAAAGCTCCGCAAAGCAGACATTTTTCGCTTCAGGCCCCGCTCACCGTTGGTCACATCGATGCTGCCGAAGACTTCTTTCTCCTTATCCGTACCGGATACAGTGATCTTTTTCTGATACAGCTTCAGGTACTCCTGGTATTCTTCAATATCCACCGCCTCAATCCGCTCCAAATCGCTCAGCTTGAAATCCATTGTCTGATAATTTTTATAAAGAGGATTTTCCTCTATAAGAAACCGGAAAAAGACACGGATATCATATGCATAGGAAATCCGGGTTTTTGTGGAGGTAGTTGGCTCCACAGCCCGGAAATAATCCTTCGCAAACGGGGGAAGCGTTTTTAAAACCTCCCGAAGCTTGCGGATATTTTCCATGTCGTTTTGTTCATGATAGGTTCTGTATTCCATTGGTAAAGGCTTCCTTTCCGATTGGTTACCGTAATATTGTTATGTAAATCAACGGTAAATCAATGCTTGTCAGATATCCGTTGACGTATGAAGGTGTCAATGTTATAATATTTAAGTACAATTCCATATAAAGTATTGAGTGCCTGTTCTGATATAGAATTCTGACAGGGAAAAGGGAATCAGGTGTAAATCCTAAGCGATCCGGTCACTGTAAACAGGGAGTATTTCCTGACAAATCCATTGTACAACTTTTTGTATGAGAAGGAAAGGAAAATATGCAGATCTGTAAGCCAGGAAACCTGCTCAATACTTAAGGAGAGACTTCCGAAGAAAGTTCAGTCCTGAAAGTGCCTTATGGCTTTTTGTATCGGTCTGTTTCTATGGAAGCAGGCATTTTTATGCTTACAGGGTTCATAAGGCAATTTGTGTCATATGGAATGCTCACTGTGGAACCGTACCATCCTTAAGCGGTGCAGAATGAAAGGTCTGATAAGCTGTGACGGCATTCAGCTTACTCACGCCTTTCCCGGCCTGCTTTGGATGCCTGACATCTGTCCAAGAGCTTGTTGTAAAGAAGCCAATGTGTATCGGAAAAAAAACCTGCAGCTTTTTTCGGAACAAAAGAGCTTCTGAAAACAGCTTTTGCGGCAGATGTTTTTTTATTCAATTAAATGCATATAGATCTATGCGAAAAATATGTCGTAGTTTTTCACATAGATTGTACCGGGCGACACTCAAATTGTCCGCTTAAAAAGTCGCCCGGTCGCTACAATCCTATGGGAAAAATGGATGTTTTTCGCACTAGATCGGCTGTAATTTGTTCAGTGTAAAAGAAAGAGTAGGGTAGTCCTACTCTTTTATTTTTATCTCGCCGTGAATAGCTTCATATGCTGATATTCTTTGTTTTATCATGTACACAATTTCTTGTGTTGCGCTTCGTTCATTTTCTTTAGCTATATAAGCGATTTTGTCAAATATTTCTTTGTCTGCTCTTATGTTGAATTGTGGTTTTTTACTTGGCATATTTTACCCCAAAAGTGCTTGACATGGTGCTAGCACCGTGCTATAATATGGTTATAGAAAGGTGATAGCACTTTTATATCACCCTATCTGTTACAAAGATATTATAACAAATTCATTGAAAGAATGAAAGGGGCAAGAGTATGAAAAAGAAGCTATTTGAAAATTTTAATCGTGAATTTAATGCATTGTGCGTTCATCCAGATTCTGATCTACAGTATGATTATTTATGTGTTGTAATTTCCTTTCTTTTCGGGTCCGGTGTCATTACTGGCTCTGAATATAGGTTTTTAAATCGTGCTATTCAGATTGTACATTTTGGATTTTGAAAGTAAGAGGGCTTCGGCCCTCTTGCCCCAATAAAGTTTGGAACGTCCGGGGGCTTCGGCCCCTTGACCTCACCATAGAAAATCAAAAGTAAATTAATGTAAATTAAAGAGAGAAAAGGAGAGAATGAGTATGCAATTGATGGTTAAGGCGGAGGGTATCTTTTTAGGAGTATCGAAAACAGATTATGTGAGTAAGTCAACGGGCAAGCCCGGATGTTATTACAACGTGGCAATCAAACAAGGCGGTGAAGTCGGCTCCGTTCCCTGCGACAAAGCTTTGTTTGACCGGTACAAGGCCGGAGAACTTAAGGACTACACGGAAGCGGATTTTGACGCAAGCTTTAATGACAGATACAACCGCCTCCAGGTTGTAGCGGTCCATCCCAAGAAGTAGTGGAGCAGTCAGTGTTTTTTCCTTCATGTGATTTTTTGTTTAACAGCGTTAAGAACTCCGGGCGGGTCCCATGGGCGGTTTTATCGCGGGCCCGGAGTTTAGCGTCCGGTTTCGATTTGTAAAGCTTCGGCCATGAAATAAACGGCCGGAGCTTTAACTAAAAGCCTATAAGGAGATTCAGCTATGAAAAGGATTAAGAGCATTTCAAAAAAAGTCAATATTTATATATCGGTGTTTGTACTTTTG
>OFFK01000161.1_pt1 | contig 56548 bp, 40 predicted proteins | sample 1521361 | NCBI WGS metagenome assembly OFFK01 (sample SAMEA3504096, study PRJEB24116) | mouse gut metagenome | biome: mouse gut; feature: mouse-associated habitat; material: faeces | place: Denmark | collected 2011 | reverse complement strand
GCAGAGATTCACACACACATAATATCCGCTCGGAATCGCGCTGAGATCACAGACATATTCCCTGTCATCCGCATTGTAAGTTACTGTTAAACCTTCCGTTTTGAATAAAGTCTCCATAAATATTTCCCCTTTCTTTTTTTCTATAATAGTCTTAAAGTACGACAACAAATACATGGTAAGGAGAGAAAAGAGATGCGTACAGACAAAAAAGCGCCGAGGCCGGAAAGCCCGTCGGGGAGCCTGGCAGGGAAACGTACCTGGAAACAGGACTGGCACATGAACAAATGGCTGTATATCCTGGCAGTTCCTGTGTTTCTGTATTTTTTTATCTTCAATTATCTTCCCATGTTCGGACTGGTAATTGCCTTTGAGGATTTCAAGCCCCAGTTGGGCATCTTCCAGAGTCCATGGGTGGGACTGCAGCACTTTATCGATTTCTTTACGGGACCCAATTTCCTGACGATCCTGCGCAATACCCTGGTAATCAGTCTGCTGGGACTGGGGGTAGGATTTCCGTTGAGCATCGTCTATGCACTGATGCTGAACGAGCTGCACTGCAAGTGGTTCAAGAAAGGCGTGCAGACCATCCATTACCTGCCCTATTTCGTGTCTTTGGTGGTCATCTGCGGACTGATTATTGAATTCTGCTCCACCAACGGGCTGATTACCAATGTACTGGTGAATGTCTTCCATATGAAGAGAGAGAATCTGCTGCAGAATCCCAAATATTTCTGGGCCATCAACCTGGTGTCCGACATCTGGCAGGGGCTTGGCTACGGAGCCATCTTCTTCATCTCTGCCATTACATCAGTGAGCCAGGAGCTTCACGAGGCTGCGGCTATCGATGGGGCGGGACGGCTGAAGCGGGCCTGGCATATAACGCTTCCGGGAATCATGCCCGCCATCGTGACCATGCTGGTGCTGAAATGTGGCATGATTCTCCAGGTGGGCAGCGACAAGATCCTGCTGCTCTACAACGCCAGCATCTACGAGACGGCGGATGTCATCGCCACCCATGTACAGAGAATGGGTATTGAGAAGATGCAGTACGGCTACTCTGCGGCAGTGGGCCTGTTCAATTCCGTGGTGGGCACGATTCTGTTGATTTTGTCCAACTGGGCCAGCAAGAAGCTGACGGATAATTCTATTGTCTGAAAAAGAGGAAGAATGGAAATTGCTCCCTTGGAATGGGCATGGGAGTATAAATAGCGCGGAAAACACGCGCATGACGGTACTGGAATAGGAGGATTATCATGATAGAGAAAAATACGCCGGGTCGGATTTTCTTTAATATAGTGAACTACGGCTTTATGGCATTGTTCGCGGTGGCCTGCATTGCGCCCATCTGGCATGTGGCCATGGCATCCATCAGCGACCCCAGGGTGCTCATGGGCACATCCGGAGTTCTGTGGAAGCCGGTGGGCGACATCACGATGAAAGGCTATCAGCTGGTGCTGAAAAATGCCAACATTCTGACGGGCTATGCCAACACGATTCTTTATGTGGCATGGAATGCGGTGGTGGGTACCGTCTGTACCATGGTGGCGGGCTTTCTGGTGAGCCGCAAGGATTTTAAGCTTCAGATTCCCCTGCTGCTGTTCATCATGTTCACCATGATGTTTTCCGGCGGCCTGATCCCCACCTACCAGGTCACCAGGATGCTGGGCCTGATCAATAACCGCCTGGTGATGATGATTCCCGGCCTGATGAACGCTTTCTACATAGTGATGATGAAATCTGCCTTTGAACAGCTTTCCCCCAGCTATGAAGAATCCGCGAAGCTGGACGGCGCGGGGCCTTTGACGATTTTGTTCCGGATTCTGATGCCGCTGGTGAAAGCCAATATCGCCGTAATCGTCATGTTCAGCGTGGTGATGACATGGAATTCCTGGTATCCGGCTTCCATCTATCTGCCCAAAGCCAGGGAATACTGGCCCCTGCAGCTGTTTATGCGTGAGATTCTCATTCAGAACGACACGGCGAAGATTCTCACAGGGGCGGATGCTGCCGCAAAGGCTGACATGACAAAGAACCTGGTGAAATACTGCGTGACCATTGTGGGCACCCTGCCAGTGCTGTGCGCCTATCCCTTTGCCCAGCGGTATTTTGTCCAGGGCGCTACCTTAGGGGGCGTGAAAGGATAAGTTTCGTATGACAAGTGCCAGGCACTTTCAAAAATAAGGAGGATGACTATGAAAAAAAGAGCATTGACAGTATTATTAACCGCCGCAATGACTATGAGCCTGTTTGCAGGCTGCGGCAATGGTGACACGGAGAGCGGCAGCCAGGCAGGCGACAGCAGTCAGTCGGACGGCGGGATACAGTCCCAGGAAAGCGCCGGGGAGGGAGAAGCTGACAGCGGAGACGAAGCGCCGGAGGAAAGCGCAGAGACCCCTGCGGATGACCTGTCCCAGCATCGGGAGATTACAGCATGGCTTTACGCGGACGACTACAAATACTTCGGCAGTAAGGACGAAGCGCCCTTGGTCAAGTATCTGAATGAGAAATTCAACTGCAATGTGACATTCCAGCAGCCGCCAGTGGGAAGCGAGACGGACTCCTTTAATATGATGCTGGGATCCAACGAATATACGGACGTGATGGAACTGACATACAGCATTGACAGCCCGGCTACATTGTATGAGGACGGGGTTATCATTGACCTGGCGCCGTATCTGGAAACCTATATGCCCAATTATTACGCGTGGCTCAATGATCCTGCCCACGAGGAGGAGCGGAAGGCGCTGTATGACGATGAGGGCCATTGCTTTGTCATAACTGCGGAGGCCGGGGACGGAACCCCGTCTCTGGTCTGGGGGGGTATGGTGTACCGCAAGGATATCATTGACACCATGACAGGCGGTTCGCCCGCCTATCCCAGCGGGAATCCGGAGCCTGTGACCATTGCGGACTGGGAGTATATGCTGGAGCTGATGAAGCAGTATTTCCAGGCGGCAAACCTTACGGACTCCGCCGCATTGATTCTGCCCTATCAGGGATATTTTCCCACAGGCGAACTGCTGAATGGCTTTGGCGTAGGCGGCGGCTTTTATGTGGAAGACGGCCAGGTGCACTACGGCCCTACGGAGCAGGGATTCTACAATTATCTGGCGAAGATGCGGGAATGGTACGAGAAAGGCTATATCTATCAGGATTTCGCCAGCCGCACCAATGACCTGTTCTACCAGCCCAACACAGCTCTTACATGGGGCGGCTCCGCAGGTGTGTTCTTCGGCGGTTACTGGCAGCTGGAGGAGAGGATGTCCATACCGGAATACGACCTGAACATGATGGTGAAAGCCCTGCCCAGTCCCCTGGACGCAGAGCATGGGGAGAATGGAGATTTCGGTACCATAGGCATGGACGGCGGTTTTTCCGGAGTCAACGGCGTATGGGGCGTGTCTACCGCATGCAGCATGGAGAACATGATCCGGTTCATGACATGGAGCGATTATATGTTTACCGAAGAGGGAAGCATGATGAAGAAATACGGCTTTACCGGTGAACTTGCCGCGGCGGACAGCCTGTATCAGGAACTGGGCCTGGAAAAGGGGGCGTACTGGTTCGATGAAGACGGTAATTTCGTCCAGGACGAGAGGCTGATAAACGGAGAGATAGAGCCAACCGGCCTGGGAGGCAATCGTCTTCCTGGTATGAATGCCAATAAATGGGGATATGCAAATACAGAGCAGAGCTGGCTGGATGCGGATCAGGTGTGGGCCAGCCTTGGCAAGGAGAATAATTATCCTAACGGCGCTACTCTAACGGCTCAGGAAAGCGCCAGCTTTACGGACTACTACAACAAGTTCCAGGATTATTCCAACAGCATGGTATCCAAATTCATCATGGGCACAGAGGAGCTGACAGAGGAAAGCTTTGCGGCCTATGTGGCGCAGATGAATGAATACGGTGTGGAGGAAGCCGTCAAAATGTACCAGGCAGCCTATGACAGATATATGAGCAGATAACGGAACAGGTGGATGGCGGGAGGATAGCAGTATCCTCCCGTTTTGCTTATGGCGCTTGCCTGCAGGACTGAATGCGCCTGATTTAAAAACATGGACAAGGATGGGAGAAAATGGAAAATTATCAGATATATGGAAAGAGGAGTCCGGAGGAATCGGACAGGGAGAGAGCCAATCGCCTGCTGGCCAGACGCACAGCTGCAGAGGGGATGGTGCTTCTGAAGAACGAGGGCGTTCTTCCCCTGAAGCAGAAGCGCATTGCCCTTTACGGAGCGGGGGCGAGAAAGACGGTATGCGGAGGCACCGGGAGCGGGGATATGCATAGCCGCAGGAATGTGAGCATTGAGCGGGGACTGAAAAATGCCGGGTATGAAATCCCAAACAGCAGATGGCTGGATCGCTTTGACCGGGATTATGACAGGAAAGAATCGGAATGGCGAAATGGCGTGGAAGAGCGGATTAAGGATTATACCATAGAGCGGGTTCTGGAAATGTTCGAGGTGATATTCGCTGCAGAGCCTTTCCGCTTCCCTGTGGGGGACCGGATAGAAGAGGGGGATCTGGCGGAGGGGACGGATACGGCCGTTTATGTGATTGCCAGACAGGCAGGGGAGGGAGCCGACAGAAAATTGGAGCCGGGAGACTTCCTGCTGGACGAGACAGAGCGGTACAATCTGGAATTCCTCACGAGGCATTACGAAAAGGTTCTGGCCGTCATCAACTGCGGCGGAATGATGGATCTCACCTTTCTGGACGAGCTTCCGGGCATCAAAGCCGTGCTGTTCTACGGTCAGGGAGGAACGGAGGGCGGAAATGCCTTTGGGGATCTGGTCAGCGGAAAGGTGACACCCTCGGGGAAGCTTGCCGATACCTGGGCCATGAAATATGACGACTATCCCTCTGCGGAGGAATTCCTGGCAGTGACGCCTGAGACCCGGGAGGAGGATTACCCGGAGGGAATCTATGTGGGATACAGGTATTTTAAAACTTATGGGGTAAAGCCCAGATACAGTTTTGGGTATGGGCTGTCCTATACATCATTCTCGTTTCGGATGACGGGGTTTGGACAGGAGGGCAGGAAAGCCTGCCTTTTAGCGGAAGTGACAAATACAGGGACAGATTATACAGGGAAAGAGGTTCTGCAGGCATATGTGGCCAGACCCTGGGGACGGCTGGATCATGAGGCGGTCAGCCTTGTGGGCTTTGCAAAAACGGATGATATCGCGCCTTTGGGAAGCGCAAAGGTGGAAATCGCCTTTGAACTGTGCGACCTGGCCTCCTATGATGAGGAAGCGGCAGAGTGGTTTCTGGAAAAAGGGGAGTATGGGATATATTTGGGAACCTCTGCAGAAGAGGCAAAGCCTGTGCTGGTTCTTTCCGTGGAAGAGGAAACGGTCATAGAGAAAAATCAGAATATCTGTAAGATAAAGCATCCTGTCATGACAGGGAAGCCGCAGCGCCCTGCTTTGGAATATGACCGTAATCTGCCCAGGCATTGTGTGGACCTTAAGGCTTTGGGGTGCAGGGTACATGAGTATGAAAAGCCCATGGCAAGGGTCAGCAAGGAGATTCGCCAATTGACAGACAGCCTTTATACGGAAGAATTGGCAAGCCTGTGCACGGGGGGAGGGCAGTTTGGCAAGACACAGCACATTACACCCGGAGCAGTGGGCTGGACCACCATGGATTTGGCGGAAAAGGGGATTCCCAATGTGAATTTCGCAGACGGTCCAGCCGGGCTCAGGTTAGTGCCGGAGTCTGTCATAGAAGCGGATGGGACGATGAAATATCTGAATGCCCTGCCCAGGGAGCAGCGATGGGGATGCGTCAGGGAAATGGAGGCTCTGTCACTGGGAGATCCAAAGCAGGGCACCCCTGTCTATCAGTACATGACAGCCTGGCCGGCAGAGCATGTGCAGGCACAGACATGGAACAGGGCGCTATTAAGGGAAATCGGTGAGGCCACAGGGCGCGAGATGCTGGAAACAGGCGTTGCGCTATGGCTGGCCCCGGCCATGAACATTCACAGGAATCCTTTGTGCGGGCGAAATTTCGAATACTATTCCGAGGATCCATGCCTTTCGGCGAGAATGGCTGCGGCAGTGACGGAGGGCGTGCAGAGCCATCCCGGAATCGGGGTGACGGTGAAGCATTTCTGCTGCAACAACCGGGAGACGAACAGACAGCATATTTCCGAGAATATGTCGGAACGGACATTGCGGGAAATCTATCTGAGGGGATTTCGGTATGTGGTGGAGAACGCCAGGCCAAAAGCGATTATGAGCAGCTATAACCGGGTCAATGGGGAGTATGTGGTAAACAGCTATGATCTGCTTGTGAAAGTGCTTCGCTGTGAGTGGGGATACGAAGGCCTGGTCATGTCGGACTGGGGCGCCACCGGAGACGGAAAGGGAAAACATGCACTGGCTCCAGGGGCGGGCAATGACCTGATTATGCCTGGCGGGGCGGATGTAGTAAAAGGACTGATCGGGGCGTTCAATGAGGGCAGGATTACCAGGGAAGAGCTGGAATGGAGCGCGTCACATGTGCTGAACCTGGTGTACGGCAGTGCTGCATTCAAGAGCGCTGAAAGAATGCAGTTCTAATACGTTCAACGAGACGTATGAGGTGATGGGCACATTGCGAGTCTGTGGCGGACGGTGGAAGAGAATGCCAATGTGATTGGACCTATGACGGGTATGTGGCGGCGGTGATTCAGGCGGGGCTTACAGAGGGCATCACGGGGGTGGCTATAGCTTCAGGGAGAATGGAGTCGGTGGTGCCGGAAATTGAGGAAAAGTAAGGAGGATTGGACAATGGGATTTGCGGAAGGCTTTTTGTGGGGCGCGGCCAGCGCTGCCTATCAGGTGGAGGGAGCCTATGATGAGGACGGCAAAGGAATGGGAATCTGGGATGCCCTGTCCGAGGGGCATGTGAAGCACGGAGAGAACGGGAACGTGGCCTGTGACCACTATCACCGCTATAAAGAGGATGTGGCAATCATGAAAAGGCTGGGTTTGAAAGCCTACCGCTTTTCCGTGAGCTGGCCCAGGATTCAGCCCAGGGAAGGGGAGGTCAACGAGAAGGGTATCCGATTCTATCAGAATCTGGTGCAGGAGCTTCTGGACGCAGGGATCAAGCCCATGTGCACCCTCTTTCACTGGAACCTGCCTATGTGGCTCCACGAGAAAGGCGGATGGCGCAATCCTCAAATCAGCCAGTATTTTGCGGAATATGCAAGGGTAGTGGTAGAGGCGCTGTCCCCAAAGGTTTCCTGGTGGATGACGGTGAACGAGCCAATGAGCTTTCTCATGGCGGGATATATCGGGGGTATCCATGCACCCTTTGAGAGGCTTGTGAATCCGGAGGACTTCAGGACGGTTCCTGCGGAATTGACAAAAAATGTGCTTCTGGCCCATGGAAGGGCTGTGGAGGCAATCCGCGCCCACGCCGTGCTGCCGCCCCATGTGGGCATGGCGCTGAATGGGGACTGCTACTTCCCCTGGGAGGAGACGGAGGAGGGTATTCGGGAAGCCAGGGAGAAGACTTTCAGCGAAGAGCAGAGCTTTACCGGAATCCGGTGGTGGGCAGATCCCATGATTCTGGGTACTGCGCCGGAAGCGCTGGCGGGGGCCATCAGTCCGGAGGAGATGGCGGTAATCTGCCAGCCTCTGGATTTCCTGGGATACAACTGCTATAATGGAGCCAACTACAATGAACCCTGGGAACCCGGGAAAGGGAACCCCCATGTGTATCCGGGACAGCCCCGGACGGCCATGGACTGGCCCATGACGCCGGACATCCTGTACTGGGCGGCCAGATTTTTCCATGAAAGGTATGGGCTGCCGCTGGTGATTACGGAGAACGGCATGGCGAACCTGGATTTCGTGATGAGCGACGGCAGGGTGCATGACCCCCAGAGAATCGAGTTCCTGAAAGGGTATCTGAAAGGAGTGAAGCGGGCCGTGGAGGAGGGGATTCCTGTGGCAGGCTATCTGTACTGGTCCATTCTGGACAATTTCGAGTGGGCGGAAGGATATGATAAGCGGTTCGGCCTGGTCTATGTAGACTATAGGACTCAGGAGCGCACCTTGAAAGATTCGGCCTTGTGGTATGCCGGGGTGATTGCGGAGAATGGCAGCGTACTATAAAAGAGAGTGGAGGAGAGGAAAAATGAAGCAGATACCAGAAGTCAGGATGGACAGGGGAATTCCCACATTGTATGTAAAGGGGGAACCATTCCTTGCATTTGCCGGGGAAGTGCATAATTCCAGCGCCAGCAGCCTGGCGTATATGGAGGAGCGGGTCTGGAACAGCATTGAGGGGATGCACCTGAATACCCTGATTGTTCCGGTTTACTGGGAATTGCTTGAGAATACGGAGGGAAGCTATGATTACGCCTTACTAGACGGAATCATCGGACAGGCCAGGGAGCATGGGAAGCATTTGATTCTGCTCTGGTTCGGACTGTGGAAGAACAGCGAGTCCATGTATGTGCCGGGATGGATGAAACAGGATTCCGCAAACTATTTCCGGGTGCAGAAAGTGACAGGGGAGAAAATAGATACGATATCGCCACTCTGCGAGTGCGCTATTGAAAAAGATGCCATGGCATTTGCCGCATTGATGGCCCATATCAGGGAATTCGATGGGGAGGAAAACACTGTTCTTGCGGTGCAGGTGGAAAATGAAGTGGGCCTGCTGGGAACGGAGCGCGATTACTGCCCGGAAGCAGAAAAGGCATTTCAGGAGGAGATTCCAGGTGCCCTGGCCGGGGAATACCATGTGATGGGAAACTGGAAAGAGGCATTTGGAGAGAATGCGGAAGAGTACTTCATGGCGTATTATCTGTCGAAAGCTTTGGAGAAGATTGCATGCGCCGGCAGAGAGGAATACCCCATTCCTTATTATGCCAATGTCTGGCTGAAGCAGCATCCATGGTATCCGGGCTCCTATCCGTCGGGAGGCCCAGTAAGGGAGGTGCACAGAATCTGGAAGAAGATGGCACCGTCTCTATTTACCATTGCGCCGGATATCTATGTTCCCTACGCGGTGGATGTGATGGACGAGTATCATTATGACGGAAATCCGCTGTTGATTCCGGAAGCGAGAAAGGATGCGGTGACAGCTTCCTACGCATTCTATGCGTTTATGAAACATAACGCAGTCTGCTATTCCCCTTTTGGGATTGAGGACTTGGGCCTGCCGCCGGAACTGGTCATGAAGCCCACGAGAGAGACCATGGAGGCGCTGAATATCAATCCGATAATGTTCAATACGGAGGGCGGAAAAGAGTATCTGAGCAAGGTCTATGGTTTGTTGGAGAACCTGAAACCGCTGTATCTGCGGTATCGCGGCACGGAGCAGATGGGGAGCTATATCCGCGGCACGGAGACGGATTTGGGGACTTATCTTACATTCCGGGACTACGATATTGTAGTGGATTATTTTCCTGCAGCGGAGGGCATACCTATTTCCACGGGGGCAGTGTTCGAGTTGGACAGGAACCGGTTCCTGCTTGTGGGGATGATGAGCCGTTTGACCTTTCGGGCGAAAGCCGGGGAGAATAGAAAAGTTCGGGCGTTGAAGCTGGAAGACGGCACTATTGTGGATGGGCAGTGGGTGCCTGGCCGCCGGCAGAATGGGGATGAACAGATGCAGTTCAATTTTGGGCCTGCGCCTGGCTGTCTTTCTGTGGAATTGTATAAATACTGAGAATCAAGCGGGTTAGCGGTATATGAGAAAGAGATGCGCAAAGGGCAAATATGGAAATGAGTGCCCGCCAGAGGCGGGCATGGAGGTGTAAGGTTGAAAGCAGACTTTCATACAATGGAATCCTAATATGGTCTACAATAGAATTCAAGTACAGAATTCTATTGTCATGTATTGTCGAGAATGCTGATTGGTATGTGCGCTGGAGCGCGCAGGGGGTATAAAATGAGAAAACAATTGACGGACAGATCTTCCATCCCCGGGGTGGTGGCGGAACTTACCCTGGAGGAGAAGCTGAATCTGGCGGGGGCTTACGAGGCCTGCCACACATTGGCCATACCTGATATGGATATCCTGTCCCTGTGCCTGGCGGACGGGGTGACGGGGGTCAACGGCGCCCAGGTGGTGCTGGATTACACCACTTCGCCGAAGCGTAACACAGACCCGGAGCTGCTTCAGAGGATTCCCTATGCGGGGCCGGAGGTGGTGGCCCTGTGCGGCGGGGATTTGGAGGAGACAAAAGAAAAATACCGGGAGGATAGGGTATACAGCGGGCTGATAGAGCATATTCGTGGCTTTCGGCCAGACGGCAAAGAGTTCATAAGCTTTCCGTCCGGCGTGAACATCGGCGCGGCCTTTGACCCTATCCTGGCGGAGGAGACCGGCAGGGCTGTGGGATGGGAGATGCGCAGGGCCGGGGTGGACGTGACCCTGGGGCCAAATGTGGATATCATGCGGGACCCCTTGGGCGGGCGCAATTATGAGATGTACGGGGAAGACCCTGTGCTGGTGGAGGAGACGGCGGCCGCCTTTATCCGGGGAATCCAGAGCACCGGCGTGGGGGCCTGCGCAAAGCATTTTCTCGCCAACAACCAGGAGACGGATCGGAATACCAAAGACACCCATGTGTCGGAGCGGGCATTGAGGGAAATCTACGGCAGGGGCTTCGGCAGCGCCATACAGCGGGGAAAAGTGAAAGCCATCATGAGCGCCTACAACGCAGTGAACGGGAAGTTCACCTCTTACAACCCGGAGCTGCTCACGGACTGGCTGCGGGGAGAGTGGGGCTTTCAGGGGCTGACGGTAAGCGACTGGGGCGCGGCGGCCCAGGACAAGGCGGGCTCCCTGAAAGCGGGCATGGATTTGATTCTGTGCGGCCCCAATGATATGACGGAGTGTGCCAGGGCGGTGGAGGAGGGGAGACTCTCCATTGAGGTGCTGGACGAGAGGGTTTCCAGGCTCCTGGGAACCATCGTTGACATCCGGGAGGAGCAGAGGCAGATTCCGCCGCAGTATGACCAGGAGGCTCTGCTGGAGACAGCCCGTAAGGCCGTTGCGGCAGGCAGCGTGCTGCTGAAAAACCAGAACGGGACGCTGCCTTTGGCAGAGGATGCCCATGTCGCTTTCTGGGGGAAAAGGAGCAGAGAGCTTCTGGAATGCGGCAGCGGCTCCACGGCGGTGGTCACAGGACTCCATGGCAATCCTCCGGAGGAGAGCGGAAAGCGGTTCCCCCGGGCCGTTCTGAATTTTGAAGAGTGGGAGGGAGCGGAGACTATTGTGTACACGGTGACGGCTCCAGCCGGGGAGAATGTGGACAGGGACTGCATGGACATTGAGCCCGAGGACAGGGAGCGGCTGCCGGGAATTCTGCGGGAGGCAAAGGAGCGGGGGCTTCGCACAGTGGTGCTGCTGAATGTGGCGGGGCCGGTGGACGTGCGGGCCTGGGAGCCCTATGCGGATGCCGTCCTTGCGATTTTTATCCCGGGCTGTATGGGCGGCGCGGCAGCGGCGGATCTGCTGTTCGGCAGGGAGGAGCCGTCGGGCAGGCTTCCCATGACCTTTCCAGAGCGGTATGAGGACACGCCCTCTTATCCCAATTTCCCCGGCGAGGCCCAGGACGTGTACTATGGGGAGGGGATTTTCGTGGGCTACCGCAGCTATGAGAAGCGGGGGCTGGGCGTGCGGTATCCCTTTGGCTTCGGACTGGGGTACACGGAATTTGTCCTTTCCCCGGTGCTTGAGAGCTTTTATCTGGAGGAGGGGGAGGAGACGCTGGCCATACCCGTCCGGGTGAAGAATACCGGCGCCAGAAAGGGGAGCCAGGTGGTGCAGGTCTACGGCAGCGAAGCGGCGCCCCATCTCCTGCGACCCGTGAAAGAACTATTGGGCTTCGGCAAGGTGAATCTGGAGCCGGGGGAGGAGCGGGTGCTGGAGGTGGTTCTGCGGCGGGAGGCGCTGCGGTGCTTCGACCCGAAGAAGCGGAAGTGGGTGCTGCCCACCGGAAAGTGGGTTCTGTCCCTGGGGACTTCCAGCAGGGACATCTTCGCCCGGGCGGAGCTTGTGGTGAAAGGGCCCAATCCCTATGCCTACGGCGGGGACAGCACCATCGGGGAGCTCTACCGGGACAAGCGGGCCTGGAAGCTGATTGACGAGTTCACGGGCGGCATGTTTTCCCAGATTGGGGAAGAGCAGATCAATTTCATGGTCTCCTATAAGCTGAACGACATTCTGGCCAGGGGGATGGTGAACGCCGTGCCGGATGCCGTGAAGCTAAATGCCATGCTCCAGGGGCTGTATGAGAGGCTGGGGCAGCTGTAGAGAACCCGGAAAATTGATAGGACAAACAGCCCCGGGAGAAGTAAGACAAAACTGGAAAAAACAACGGAATAAAGGGAGGAGTTATTTTTGAAAAAATATTTTTGCAATCCCATCAATTTTACCTATCAGTATCAGTTCAACAAAAAGGGAGACGGCTTTACCCTGAACCGGGAGGCGGCAGACCCATCCATGATTCTGTTCAAGGGGAAGTATTACCTCTTCCCCAGCATGACCAGGGGATTTTTGGTAAGCGAAGATCTGGCGGACTGGAAGCTGTGCCCTCTGGAGGGGCTTCCCGTCTACGACTATGCACCGGATGTGCGGGCGGTGGGGGAGTGGATGTATTTCAGCGCCAGCAGGCGGGGGGAAATCTGTGATTTTTACCGCACAAAGGACCCAGAGGGCGGTGTGTTTGAGCGCATTCCCGGTACCTTTGATTTCTGGGACCCCAACCTGTTCCTGGACGATGACGGGCGGCTGTATTTCTATTGGGGCTGCAGCAACCTGACGCCCATCTGGGGAGTGGAGCTGGATCCGGATACCATGGAGCGGATAGGGGAGCCGGTGGTGCTGATTGGGAACTGCAAGACAGAGCACGGCTTTGAGCGCACAGGGGAAAACCATGAGTACGATCCGGACAAAAATGACGTGCTGCAGCTTTTAAAGGGGCATATGGCAAAGATGACAGGCTGCAGTCCTGAGGAGATTCAGGATGTCACGCCTGCCATCCAGGCCGCGCCGGAGGAAGTGCGGCCCATGCTGGGAGCCGCCATTTCAGACGACCCTTACATCGAGGGGGCCTGGATGACAAAGTATCAGGATCGGTACTATCTGCAGTACGCCTGCCCGGGCGCGGAATATAATGTGTACAGCGACGGCGTGTATGTGGGGGACAGCCCGCTGGGGCCTTTCACTGCATGTGAGAACAATCCCTACTCCTATTCTCCCGGCGGGTTCTGTCCCGGGGCGGGGCATGGCTCCACCATGGAGGACATTCCGGGCAACTGGTGGCATACCAGCACCTCGCGGATTTCCGTCACCCACAAGTTCGAGCGCCGCATCGGCATCTGGCCCGCTGGCTTTGATGGGGACGGGGAACTGTTCTGCAACCAGAGGTACGGGGACTGGCCCCGGTGCGTTACAGGGAAAAAGCAGGATCCATGGGCGCTTCCGGAGTGGATGCTGTTGAGCTATGGCAAGGCCGTCACCGCCAGCAGCCGGGAAATGCCTGCGGGGGAGGCGGGAGATGCCGCAACTGCCGCAGAAAACGGGGAACATGCCGCAACTGCCGCAGGGAACCGGGAGAGTGCCGCATCTGCCATAGGAAATCAGGGCGAGGCCGCGGTGGTGGACGAGAATATCCAGACCTGGTGGAAAGCGGCAAAGGAGGATACCTGTCCCTGGGTTCAGGTGGATTTGGGGCAGTCCTGTCTGGTAAATGCCGTGCAGATCAATTTCGCGGACGATTTCGGCCTGGTTGACCGGCTTCCCCAGGGCGCGCAGCTGGCGGGCGAGACGGGAGGGGAGCGGTATATTGAAGAGCGTGGCTTCCGTACCCGGTGGCTTCTGGAGGCAAGCGAGGACGGCGGAAAATGGTTCGTCCTGGAGGACAAGAGAGAGGCTGAGACGGATTTGCCCCATGATCTGGTAGTCATCCAGGAGGGTGTCACCGCCAGGTACATCCGCCTTACCGTCACCGCCACCCCCTACGATGCCTCGGCCTGTATCAGCGGTCTGCGGGTATTCGGAAAAGGGAATGGAAGTGCCCCGGCTCAGACGGCCCGGGTCCAGGCCCTGCGCTCGGAGGATGGTCTGTCCATGGAGGTGAGCTGGCAGGGAGATGCCATGGGCTACGAGGTGCTCTGGGGGCACAGGCCGGATAAGCTCTACCACAGCTACCGGGTATTCGCCAGGACACAGATGGAAGTCCGCGCTCTGATGGCAAACATGAAACGATATTACGTCCGGGTGGATGCCTTTAACGAAAACGGCATCACTGAGGGGGAAGTGGTCTGCGTGGAGAACCGGGTCTGATTCCGATAATAGTTGAGGAAAGCAGTAGTTCAATCTTTGTTGCAGATATTGTAGAACTGTAGCTTCAGGCAGCATGACGGGAAGCTGAAATGAACGGGAAGTAAGAGAGAACGGATTGGGAGTCGTCGCATTTTAAATTGGGATGCGGCGGCTCCTTTTACATGCGAAGAAAAGCTTTATATATAAAAATTTACAATTACAAACAAAATTCCGCAATATCAGAAAAGGGATTCATGCTAAACTATACAGCAAAGAAGAGTATCTGGAATACAGCTGAAAGCCGAGCCAGTGCCCAGAGGATTTATGGACGTATCACTTAGCGGCCGGAAATCCTCTGTCGTTACTGGTAGTGGCTCGGCTTTCTGCGGAACTAAAATTAGGAGGAACAGCAATGAAACAGCGAATCAGGATTCACAAGACAGAGCCGAACAAAGGAGTGTTGGATTATTCCCACCTTTTGGACGCACCGGCGGGAAAGCATGGTTTCGTGGAGAGCAGAAAGGGACATTTCTACTTTGAGGACGGCACCAGGGCCAGGTTCCTGGGCTTCAACGTGGCTGCCAGGGCCAATACGCCCGACCATGAGACGGCGGACAAAATCGCGGAGCGCCTGGCCAGCATGGGTGTGAACATCATCCGTCTCCATGCCGCGGACGCGCCCATAGGCGATGAGCCCTGCAGCTGGAGCAGCTGCAGGGAAGCGCCGCTGTTGGATTATGAGAGCGGCGGCAGCAGAAAATTCCATCCGGAGGGGTTGGAGCGCTTCGACTATCTGGCGGCAAAGCTGAAGGAAAAGGGCATCTATCTCCACATCGACCTGATTGTGGCAAGGCAGTTTACGGAGGAGGATGGACTGGACTATCCCGGAGGCGCTCCCTCATGCATCAAGAGGCATGCCATGTACAATGCCCGCCTGATTGAGCTGCAGAAGGAGTACGCGAAGGAGCTCCTCTGCCATGTGAATCCTTACACCGGCCTGGCGCTGAGGGATGACCCTGCCGTGGTCACAGTGCAGATTAACAACGAGGATTCCGCCATCAAGTGGCCCATGGGCGCGGACGATGGGGACCAGATGAAGCCATACCGGGATGAGGTGCGGAGGCGCTTCAACCATTACCTGCTGATGAAATACTACACCAGAGAGCGCCTGAAGGAGGCCTGGACAAAGGACGGCGTCTGTACGCTTGGGGAGGACGAGGATCCGGCCCAGGGCACTGTGGAGGTGGTGCAGGGCGGCTTCTACCAGCCCGCCAATGACCCGGCCGGGGCCTGGGACGGGGACTGCGGGCCCGCCAGGTATGCGGATTTCATGGAGTTCGGCATGTATATGAACCGGAAATTCTACCAGGACATGAAAGACTATCTCCGCTCCCTGGGAGTGAAGGTTCCTATCGTCGCCAGCAACCTGATTGCGGGGGCGGCGGATGTCTACGGCCATATGGACGGGGATTTCATGGAGAACAACAGCTACTTCAACCATCCGCTCCTGCCCGCCCAGGGGAATACTTATCTGGTGGCAGGCCCCGTGGAATATGTGTCCGTGAATCCTTTGACCATGCAGAAGGGCATCGGGGCCATGGGTACCTCGCTGCTGAGCCTGGCGTCCGTGGCCATTGTGGGAGGAAAGCCTTTCATGCTCAGCGAGTGGAACGAGTATGGGGAGCATCCTTTCCATTCCACGGCATTTCTACATACCCTAGCATACGCCTGTCTGAACGACTGGGACGGACTGATTCTGTACAATTACCATACCTCGGAAAAGTGGGACGATCAGCCTGCGGATGAAATCCTGAGCGTGTTCGATGTGTATAATGATCCGGCAGTGGTCTGCCAGTGGGGATTCCTGGCTTCCATGTTCCTGAAGGGTCTGGTGTCCGTGGCGAGGAACCTGGTGGATGTGGTCTATACCCAGAACGACCTGCGGACGTTCCCGCCTTTCGGCGCAATGCCGTCTACGTTCTTCCCCTATGTCACCGCCACACGCAATGTGTTCCTGGACGGAGGGGACAGCTACCAGGGCGGCGCGGATGTGGCAGTCAATGCCGGATTCTTAAATGGCGCCAATCTGACGGATGCGAAGCACGGCGTCTACTATGCTTGGTCTCCTTATCGGGATGCCATGAGCCGCTACCGTGACGACAACCGCCTGGCCGTTGCCGCAAAGGGAACCAGAGAGCTTCAGCCGGGCGTGCACCTGGGGGAGCAGGCCCTTGTGTTTGATGAGATTGGCCGGATTGCGGGGACGGGTGACTACCGGAATTTCGCGAAGCTGACGGACAGGGCCATGAAGGAATGGGGCGTTCTGGCGGAGGACACTGGGTATGTGGACGGAAAGCTGATTTCCGATACCGGGGAGCTGGTCTCAGACCCGGAGCATTCCCGATTTTCCATCCACACGCCTTACTGCGCCTGCTTCAGCGGCGCTCCGGAGGAGAAAATCGTGCTCTCCGATAAAGTCTCTGTCCAGGCGAAAAACGAGAGAATATCTCTGACATTGTTGGCCGTGGAGGAGACGAAGCTTACTGAAGCCCGGGAATATGTGCTGACTGCCATGGGAACCACCGGCATGGACGAGACCACCTTTGGCCCCGGGCCGGATATGATGGGCATGCCTTTTACAAAGGTAGATATGAAAGGGAAGCTGTACGCGGAGACTCTGGAGGGAACCTTGTCCGTAAAGGCGCAGGAAGCCCAGCTTCAAATTCTGAATCCCGTGGGAGAGGTTCTGGCGGAGCTTAAGGGCGAGAAAGAGGGAGAGGAAATTCGCTTTGCGCTGGACGGCCAGGTGTCGGGTGTGCAGTATCACCTGATTATCCAGGAATGAGAAGAAATGTGGTAAAACTGAAAGCTGATATAAGGGATTCGGACGGAGCCGGAAGGAACTGTCCGAATCCTATATGAAGATAAAAACAGATACCCGATTAGGCGGGCATGGAGGAATAGATATGGCGAAGGATAAGAATGCCGTCCGCTATGACGCGGAGGGCGCAAGGCGTGTTATGAGGGGCGGGGATTATGCCGCGGATTTTAGCGGACAGCTAGCTCTGGGTCTGATGGGAAATATCGTGGGACAGATGACGTATTTTTATACCGACAAGGTAGGTCTGGCGGTGGGGAGCGTAGGTGTGGTCATGGCCATCGCCAAAGTCATCGACGCGTTCACGGATGTGATCTTCGGAAATATGGTGGATCGCTCCAAAGGCGGCAACAGGAAGTATTATCAGTGGATGCTGCGGATGGCGGTCCCGGCGGCAGCAATCATGCTGCTGATGTTCACGGTTCCCATCCAGGCGGGCCAGGTGCCTGCACTGATTTATGCGCTGGTGACCAACCTGCTTCTGACAGCGGTAATCTATACCATGATTGCCACGCCTTTCTCGGCCGTCATGGTGGTGCGTACCAACAGCCAGAGCGAGCGTGGGAGCATGGGCGTATTCCGGGCAGTGGGAAATTACGGGGCAGGCATGATCATCTCAGTGGCTACCATTCCCGTGACCAACTTACTGGGCGGAACTCAGAGCGCATGGGTAAAATACGGCGCTATTTTAGGGGCTGCAGTGCTGCTTTTGTTTCTGGTCTGCTATAACAATGGCAGAAAAGCGGTCTTCGCTTCCGATCTGGGGGAAGAGGCCGGGGAGAAGAAAGAGGAGGCTGCACAGGAAGAGGCAGTTCCTTTCAAAGAGGCCATAACGATGCTGTTCCATAATAAATACTGGGTGATTGTGCTGCTGTTCAATTTGATTACCAGCATCACCAACGCGGTTGCGGGCTCCGGCGGCACCTATTATTGCAAATGGATTTTCGGCAACGACAACCTGGTGGGCTTAATAGGCGCCGCGGGGATGATTGCCACGGTGGTGGGGTTTGCGGTGTCGAAGCCTGTCATTGCAAAGCTGGGCACTACCAGAACTATCTATATCGGACTGCTGGGAGCGGCAATCGCGGCGGGAATCCGCTGCTTTACCCCGGCGAACTTTGCGGTGTATGTGGCTACCAGCCTGGTGGGGAGCTTTGTGCAGATTCCGCTGATGTGCCTGTATGGCGTGCTGCTGGCCATGGCGGTGGACTATAACGAGTGGAAATATGACAAGACTCTGGTTGCCACGTCCAGCGGCTCCATCGGATTCGGCAGCAAGGTGGGGAACGGAATCGGCTCCCTTTTGCTGAGCCTGTTTCTGGCCCTGGGGGGGTATTCCGCAGAGTTGGCGGAGGCTACGGCTTCCATGCGGTATTCCATATACGGGTTCTCCAATTATCTTCCCGTGGTAATCAATCTGTTGATGTTCTTCATCTTTACCCGGTTTGACCTGGAGAAGAAGCTGCCGACCATGCGCCAGGAAGTGGCGGAGAGGAGAGCGGCAGGACAGCAGGGAAAATAAGAGGCGTTTGACATTGCGGAACGGATGTTGAAGGGTATTGCGCAATAACAAATAAGAAGAAACGGAAAAGGAGCAAATATTGATATGGGTGAGAACAGAGAACAGCATGTCCCCGGTGGATTCCATACATTTTCGGAGGACGGCAATTCCTGCACGATAAAAGAACCCCGTACCCCCAGATACTGGTATAACTATCTGTGGAACGAAGACCGTTACTGTGCCCAGGTTTCCCAAATCGGGCATGGGCGCAGTTATTACCTGAGCGAGAAAGCGGACATGTGTATGATTAACCGGGATGACGCCAGGTATGTGTATGTCCGGGACGATGGGAGCGGGGCCTGCTGGAACATTGGCTTTGGGCCTTTGAATACGGAAGTGGAAGACTATCGGTGCGAGCATGGCATCGGGTACACGCTGCTGCAGTCGAAATATCAGGACATCCGGGGTTCCTGGCGCATCTTCGTGCCCCGGGAGGGGTTCCACGAGATATGGAGCCTGAAGCTTGAGAATACAGGGGAGCAGGAGCGGGCGCTGAGCGTGTTCCCGGCGGTGAGCTTTTCCCTGGAGGGATTTTCCTATCCCCGGTACTATGAGATGTACCGGTGCATGGAGACGGATTTTGAGCCTGAGCTGAACGGGATTTACTGTGATTCTGCCCATCCCTTTGCGCCCCATGAGCGGTACCGCGGTTTTCTGGCATCCTCGGAGCCGGTGGCAACCTATGACGGGGATTTGACGGAATTCTGCGGCCCCACGGACACCATCACCCAGCCGGATGCCTCGGCTGCCGCCCTGTTCCAGAGGCCAGACGTGGTGATGCAGGGGAGGGACTGCACCGGTTCCCGGGCGGCACTGTTCATCCTGGGCGGCGTCCTGCAGCATAAGTTCGTGCTGCGGCCCGGGGAGGCTAAGGAGATTCATCTCATGTTCGGAATCAGCGCATCACTGGAGGAGGCGGTGGGGACAGCGGGACTGCTCCGGGACAGCGGAGCGGTGGAGAGGGAATTCCACAGGGCTCAAGAGGCGTATTTTGGCAAATATGCTTCCCTTTCCCTGTGCACCCCGGAGGAGAGAATCAACTGCATCATGAACAACTGGGTAAAGAAGCAGGTGGATTTCTGTATCGTGGGGAAGAAAGGGGTCAGGGATAATCTGCAGATAGCCGCCGCACTGCTAGATTACAGACAGGACAAGGCCAGGGAGGAGATTCTGGAGTGCCTGCGCCACCAGTTCCGGGACGGGCATGGGGTGCTGACCTGGTATCCTTATGACGACACCCGGTATTCTGACCAGCCGTTCTGGATCATCTGGGCGGTGTGTCGGCTGGTGAAAGAGACGGGGGACTTTGCCCTGCTGCAGGAGAGGATTGCCTGGCAGGATGGCGGGGAGGCCACGGTGCTGGAGCATGTGCAGGCCGCCGTGGACAGGCTGCTTGCGGATAAGGGGAGAAACGGGCTGGTGCGGATTTACTTCGCGGACTGGAACGACGCGCTGAACGTGACCACGGATTCGGAGGCGGAGTCCGTCATGCTGTCCCACCAGTTCTGTCTGGCGCTGAAGGAGCTGAGGGAGATGATGGGGCGGTACGGACAGAAGGAGTATGCGGACACGCTGGCCCGGGAGTATGAGAAGCTTAAGAAAAGCATCAACGAAAAGGCCTGGGACGGAGGCTGGTATATGCGAGCCTTGAGTCCTGTGGAGAATATCGGCTCCAAAGACAGCCAGGGGAGCAGAATCTACCTGAATGCCCAGACCTGGGCGGTGCTGGCGGAGGTGGCGGAGGGGGAGCGGCTACCTTTGGTGCTGAAGGCAGTGGACGGCATGGAGCATGATTTTGGATTTCCTTTGAATCTGCCGCCCTATGAGAGCTATTCCCCCAATGTGGGGAGAATGTCGGGAATGCTGCCGGGGCTGTTTGAGAACGGCGGGGTGTACTGTCATGCCACGGGTTTCAAGATTCTGATGGACTGCAAGGCGGGGCGGGCGGACAAGGCATTGGAGACTTTGAAGAAGATCATGCCGGACAGCGAAAGGAATCCGTCCGCCCAGTCGGGGGCAGAACCCTATGTGTTCACCAACTGCTATTCCACCAATCCTGGGTATTATGGTAAGTCCTATCAGTCCTGGACTACCGGCACTTCCGCCTGGTGCCTCATGGGGCTTTATGAGGGCATTCTGGGAGTGCGCGCCGAATATGAGGGGCTTAAGGTGGAGCCCTGCTTCCCGTCCTGCTGGGAATCGGCGGAGATGACAAGGCGTTTCCGGGGAGTGGACTACCATGTGGTAATAAAGAATCCTCTGGGGCTGGAAAACGGAGAGGCTCAGGTTACTGTGGACGGAACCAGGCTTTCCGGGACAATCCTGCCGGATTTTGGGGACGGGGGACTGCATGAGGTGGAAGTGGTGCTGATGGAAAGAAAGGCGTAGGAAAGTTGAGCCGGGATTTTGCCTGTGGGAGAGCAGACAGGAAGTTCCGGCTGAAAATAAGAGGAACAGATGCCCATAAGGGGCGGAAAGGTGCGAATATGAGACTTTATGATTTCCAGATAGAATACAGAGAGGAACCCACAGAACTGTCGGTGCGGATTCCCCGCTTTTCCTGGAAGCTGGAGGCGCAGGAGAAAGATACAGTGCAGACGGCATACCGGATACAGGTATCTGCCGGGGAGGAGATGGTCTGGGACACCGGCAGGCAGGACAGCCCCCAGTCCGTGCTGGTGCCCTACGGTGGAAAGGCGCTGGAGGAGGAAACCGATTACCAGGTGAGCCTTTGGGTGGAGGACAATCACGGAAATATTGCAGAGAGCCAGACCCGGTTTTCCACGGGAATCTTTGATGCCGCTCATTTCCGGGCGGAGATGATCACCCACGACTTCCCCCAGGAGGAGACGGCCTGTCCTGTCTTTACCCGCACCTTTTCCCTGGCGGAGTCCGGCGGGAAACCTGTGGCAAAGGCAATTCTCTACGCCACGGCCCAGGGCGTGTACGAGGTGAGGCTCAACGGGAAATGGGTGGGAGAGGAATATATGTGCCCGGGCTGGACGGACTACCATAAACGGCTCCAGTACCAGTCCTATGACATCACGGCGTATCTGGAGACGGAGAACCAGGTGGAGATGACCGTGGGGAACGGCTGGTACAAGGGAATCTTAAGCTTCGACTGTAAGCCCAACCGCTACGGAGACCGGGTGGGGGCCTTTGCGGAGATTCACATTCTGTACCGGGACGGCAGCAGGCAGGTCATTGCCACGGACAGGGACTGGAAGGTGAGGACCGGAGAAATCCGCTACAGCGAGATTTACATGGGGGAGACTTTAGACACCGCCAGTGGGGAGCGGAAAGAGGGAACCGTACTGACGGCGCAGTTCGACCGCGGCCTGCTGGTGCCCCAGGGCAACGAGCCGGTGCGGATTACAGAGCGTCTTGCACCAAAGAGAATCTTCACGGACCCCAAGGGCAACCGGCTGGTGGACTTTGGCCAGAACCTGACGGGGCTGGTGGAGGTACGGATTAAGGGGGAAAAGGGGCAGAAGATAACGGTGCGCCATGCGGAAACCTTAGACCGCGAGGGCGTGTTCTACCCGGATACCCTGCGCACGGCCATCTCCCTGGACACCTATATCCTGAACGGTGAGGAACAGCTCCTGATGCCCCATTTCACCTTTCACGGATTCCGCTACATTGCGGTGGAGGGCATAGAGGAGTTGAAGCCGGAGATGTTCACCGCCTGCGTGATGCATTCCGACATGCGCAAAATTGGCGGGTTCCACTGTTCCAATGAGACGGTGAACCGCCTGCAGGAGAACATTTCCTGGAGCCTGCGGGACAACTTTTTCGACATTCCCACGGACTGCCCCCAGAGGGACGAGCGGCTGGGCTGGATGGGAGACGCCCAGGTATTCTCCTGGACGGCGGCGTTCAACCGTAATACTGCTCTGTTCTTCTCCAAATGGATGAAGGACGTGGCGGCGGCTTCCTCTCTGGAGCAGGGAGTGCCCCACATCGTGCCGGATATTCAGGGCACCTACAGCTCCGCCGCCTGGAGCGATGCCGCAGTCATCATCCCCTGGGTGGTGTATCAGACCTACGGGGATATACGGATCCTGGAAGAGAACTGGCAGTGCATGCATGAGTGGGTGGACTATATCCATAACCGGGTGAACGAAAACGGGCTCTGGATGACCAATTACCAGTATGGGGACTGGCTGGCCCTGGACAGGGAGCAGGGCGATGGAAGCGTGGGGGCGACGGATGTGTATCTGGTGGCCAACGCCTGTTATCTGCATGTGACGGATCTGGTGGCGAAGACGGCCCGGGTGCTGGGCAGGGAGTCGGAGGCCGCCTACTATGAAAAACTGTACGAAGAAACGCTGGAATCTTTCCGGCAGGAGTATTATACCGCCCGGGGCAGAATCGTAAGCGAGACCCAGACCGGCTGTGTGCTTTCCCTGCACTTCGGCCTGGCCAGGGAGGAGGACAGGAAGCGGATCCTGGACGCGCTGCTTGCCAATATCGAAAACCATAAGAACCATCTGACCACGGGCTTCGTGGGGACGCCCTATCTGTGCCATGCTCTGTCGGACAGCGGCGCCCATGATATGGCGGGGCTTCTGTTCATGCGGGACGACTATCCGTCCTGGCTGTATGCCGTAAAGATGGGGGCCACCACCATCTGGGAGCGGTGGGATGGCATCCGTCCGGACGGTACCATGCCCCATCCGGGACTGAACTCCATGAACCATTATGCCTACGGCTCCATCGGGGACTGGATGTACCGCAAAATCGGCGGAATCAACCAGCTGGAGGCCGGATACCACAGGTTCTATGTGAAGCCCCTATTTGTGCGGGGTATCGAGGAGGCAAGGACGGAACTGGAGACGCCCTATGGGAAAATCGTCTCCGCCTGGAGCTGTCGGAACAGGAGAATCCGTGTGGAAGTAAAGGTGCCTGCCAACACTTCGGCCCTGATTTATCTGCCGGAAAAGGAGGACGTGCTGGAGGTGGGCTCCGGGGAATATGTGTATGAGTATGATACGGAGACTGTCCTGAAGGAGCTGCGCTTCACCCTGGACAGCACTCTGGGGGAGATTATGGAGCAGCCTTTGGGAAAGCAGATGCTTGACCAGATGGTGCCGCAGCTGATGGCGAACCCCATGATAGAGTACGCCAAGAAGATGACCCTGGCGGAGGGCATCAGCTCCGCGCCGGATATCCGGGCGGTGTATGAGGCGGTGCTGCAGGCGCTGAACGAGCAGGAGTAGAGTGCATGTCAAAGGAGTGCAGAAAGATGATACAGGGAAAATATGACCAGAGCAGTATTCCGGAAAGACGGGCGGAGAAGATGCTGGGAGAGCTGAGCCTGGAAGAGAAAATGGCACAGATTAGCTGCATCTTCCCTTTTGGGGAAACTTATGGCGACATGGAAGGGATTTCCCGGAGCGTTCCTTTTGGCATTGGGGAAGTGAGCACCCTGGAGATGCGCAGGATAGAAACCCTGGAGGAAGTGGCACAATGGCAGAGAAGCGTACAGAAGGTGGTGATGGAGAACAGCCCCCACCACATTCCGGCGATCTTTCATATGGAGGGGCTGTGCGGGGCTTTCATTCAGGATACCACCAGTTTTCCGGCGGGAATCGGCAGGGGCGCAGGCTTTGACCCGGAACTGGAAGAGCGGATCGGAGAGATTGTGGGCAGACAGGAGAGGGCCTGCGGCATTACGCACATATTGGCACCGGTACTGGACATTTCCAGGGATTCCCGGATGGGGCGGCAGGGGGAGACTTACGGGGAGGATCCGACGCTGGCCGCCGCTCTGGGAACTGCCTATGTGAAAGGCATCCAAAAAGAGAAGAGCGCAGGCCGTAGGGCGGACAGCGTGGCAAAGCATTTCCTGGCTTTCCACAATTCCCAGGGCGGAATCCACGGAACACACAGCGACACGCCCGTGCGGCTCCTGTGGGAGATTTATGGGAAGCCATTTCAGGCGGTCATTGCGAAATCCGGGCTGAAGGGTATCATGCCCAGCTACAATTCCATCAATGGGGAGCCTGTGTCCGCCTCCGGAACACTTTTGCAGGAGCTTTTGCGGGAGGAAATGGGCTTCGATGGCGTCTGCATCAGTGATTACGGTGCCGTGGGCAATACCCATACCGTGCAGCGGATTGGCGAAAGCATGGGGGAGGCGGGATATCGGTGCCTTGAGGCCGGTGTGGATTTGGAAACGCCCAGTGCCGCAGGGTATGGGGAAGAGCTGAAACGGCGTTTTGAGAGCGGTGAGGCAGACATGGTTCTGCTGGATCGGGCTGTGCTACGGGTGCTTACGGCGAAATTCCGCATGGGGCTGTTTGACCATCCTTTTGCATTGGAGGGAGAGGCGCTGCGGGAGGCGGTAGTAGATGCCGGGGACAGGGCGGTATCCTTAAAATCTGCCAGAGAGTCTCTGGTGCTGCTTAAGAATAATGGTGCATTGCCCTTGAGAAAGGGCTGCAGGAAGATTGCCCTCATCGGCCCACACGCCGATTGTGCCAGGAAGTTTTTCGGCGGTTATACGCATCTGTGTATGATGGAATCCACATATGCCATAGCCAACTCCATCGCGGGGGTGAGCGGCGTGGTGCAGGCGGATGCGGAGAAAATCAGGACAGTTCCCGGGACGCATATCCAATCGGATGAGGCAGAGGAATTCAACGCCATTCTCCGCCGCCAGAAGCCGGGGTGCAGAAGCCTTTTACAGGAACTGAGGCACAGGCTGCCGGAAGCGGAAATTCGTTATGCCTATGGATATCCCATCGCAGGCTCCGACGAATCGGGCTTTGCGGAGGCATTGGAGGCCGCCGCAGGGGCGGATGTGGTGATTCTGACTCTGGGTGGGAAGCACGGCACCTGTTCCATGGCATCCATGGGAGAAGGGGTGGACGCATCGAATATCAACCTGCCGCCCTGTCAGGAAGCGTTTATCGAAAGGGCTGCGGAGCTTGGGAAGCCGTTGGTTGGCGTCCACTTTGACGGGAGGCCTATTTCCAGCGATGGGGCGGACCGGTATCTGGATGCGATTCTGGAAGCCTGGAGTCCCGGAGAGACCGGGGCAGAGGCGGTGTCGGATGCATTGCTTGGAAAGTATAATCCCGGCGGGAAGCTGCCGGTGTCTGTGGCCTACCATGCGGGACAGATTCCGATTTATTATAATCATCCCAACGGATCCGCCTGGCATCAGGGGGAGAGCATAGGCTTTGTGAATTATGTGGATTTGCCCCATACCCCCAGGTACTGCTTCGGGCATGGGCTGTCCTATACCAGCTTTACCTATTCCAATCTGGAAATTTCGGCTCAGGAGACGGAGGCGGAGGAGACAGTCCGGATTCAGGTGACAGTGACAAATACCGGAGACCGGGATGGGGACGAGGTGGTGCAGCTTTATCTCATAGACAGGTATGCCAGTATGACCAGGCCGGTGAAGGAGCTGGCGGGGTTCCTGCGGATTTCCCTGAAGCCGGGGGAGAGGAAAAAGGCGGTATTTCAGATTTCCCAGAGCCAGCTGGCATTTCTGGACAGACAGATGCGGTGGAAAGTAGAGAAGGGTGTCATAGGGGTGGAGGTTGGCAGTTCCTCGGAGGACATCCGGCTTACCGGCGAGTATCGCATCAGAAATGATCTGTGGATGGAAGGAAAAGACAGGGAATTTTATGCAAAGGTCAGTATTGAGAAGGAGAAGCAATGAAAAAGATATCATTAAATCATGACTGGATGTTTGCCAAAGGGTCAATCACAATGATGGAGATGTTCATGGGAAGCGGAGAAAAAATAAGCAAGGTTGATTTGCCCCATGATGCAATGATCCATCAGGAGAGGACAAAGGCTACAGCAAACGGGCATCAGACCGGATTCTACCCGGGAGGGGAATATACCTATATCAAACAGTGGGATGTCCCGGAGGAATGGAAAGACCATGCAGTAATACTGGAGTTTGAGGGCGTAGCAGATACCTGCCGCATTTACCTGAATGGGAATCTTGCAGCAGTAAACCACAATCCGTATGGCAGTATTTTTGTGGATACCACAAACTTTCTGAGGGCCGGGCAGACCAATGAGATTAAGGTAGAAGTGTGCAGCGTTGAGAAATCCAGCCGCTGGTACAGCGGCGCCGGACTGTACCGCTCGGTGAATGCCTGGGTAGGCGGCCCGGTGTATATTCCGGCGCAGGGCTTACATATTGTCACGAAGGAAGCGGATAACGAGGCTGCAGTTGTGGAACTGGAGATTCCCGTCTGCAACCGAAATCTGTTTCCCGCTGCCGTACAGGTGGAGGTCAGTCTGACAGATGCGGACAAGAGGACCGTAACAAAGGAATATATGCCTGTCACGGCTTTTGGAGGGAGCACCCAGAAGTGCAGCATGCGCCTGGTGGTAGAGCATCCTGCCTTGTGGAGCGACGAGAATCCCAATCTGTATACCTGTGAGATTGCGGTCAGACAGGGAGGGGACACTGTTGACAGCGTGAGTGTCCCGGTGGGAATCCGCACGCTTCGGCTGAATGCCAGGCAGGGGCTTCTGGTCAACGGAAAGCCTGTGAAGCTCCGCGGCACCTGTATCCATCATGATAATGGAATCATCGGTGCGGCGACTTTCCCGGATGCGGAGTACCGCCGCTGTAAGCAGATGAAGGAAGCGGGGTTCAATGCGCTCCGCAGCTCCCATCATCCTATGAGTAAAGCTATGCTGGATGCCTGTGACCGTCTGGGGATGTATGTCATGGATGAATTGACGGATATCTGGACACGGACGAAAAATGAACATGACTATGCCAATCATTTTTCCGAATGCTGGAAGCAGGACGTGGAGAACATGGTGGAAAAGGATTACAACCATCCATGTGTCATTCTCTATTCCACAGGGAATGAGATTCCGGAAGCCGGTACGTCCCATGGCGCAGAATGGAACAGGAGGATTCACACAGAAATCAAACGTCTGGATCCCCTGCGCTATACCACAAGCGGCATCAACGGGCTGATGGCGGGGGCGGATAAAATGGGGGAGATGATCAGCCAGGCCAGCGGGATGTCCTTAGAGCAGCTGGCGGCGATGCAGGAGGCCGGGGAGGCGGATGGCGGAAAGCAGGCGGGAGCGGATGCGGTGAACGGAATGGCACAGGTCATGGTAGGGCCGCTGGCAGATGCCATTGCCACCAGCCCGATACTGGAAGAGCTGATTGGCGAGTTTGCTGCTGTCACGGATATCGCAGGCTACAACTATCTGACCGCGCTCCATGAGGAGGACATCAGGCGGCATCCCAACAGGGTGGTGCTTGGGACAGAGACTTTTCCGGCGGATATCGTCCATCTCTGGGATGTGGTGAAGCGCAACTCCCACGTTCTGGGAGACTTTTCCTGGACAGGGTATGACTATCTGGGGGAAGCCGGGTGCGGCATTTTTCATTACGACGGCGGAGTGAATTTCTCGGCCCACTGGCCGGACAGGCTGGCAGGAATAGGGGACATCGATATCCTGGGAGACCGGAAGCCCATCAGCTACCTGCGCCAGGCGGTATTCGGCATAGGGAACAGGCCGTCCATAGGCGTGCTGCGGATGGACAGGGCGGATAAGGCGGCGGGAAAGACTCCGTGGATGTGGAAGGACAACATTGCCAGCTGGACATGGCATGGCTATGAGGGCAGGACAGCCAGCGTGGACGTGTACGCCAATGCGGAGGAAGTGGAACTGCTTTTAAATGGGAGGAGCCTTGGGAAACAGACGGTTTCAGGCACATTTATCGCCGCTTATGAGGTGCCGTACCAGCCGGGGCGGCTCGAGGCGGTAAGCTATCTGGCGGGAAAGGAAGCGGGGAGATGCGTTCTGGAGACTGCCGGGAAGCCTGCGCGGCTGAAGGTAGAGACAGAATCCAGGGAGCTTCCGGCAGACGGTGAAAGCCTTGCCTTTGTGAAGATCAGGCTGGCAGATGCAGAGGGGAACTGGAACCGGCAGCAGGAGGTGGCCGTTACTGTAAAGGCAGAGGGCGGCGTGGTTCTGCAGGGGTTTGGAAGCGCCAATCCCAGCTGTAAGGGCAGCTATCAGGAAAGCACATGGAACACTTACGATGGGACGGTGATGGCGGTGGTGCGCGCGGCGAAAGAGCCGGGGCAGGGCAGAATCCTGGTTTCGGCCCAGGGCTGCGATGAGGAGGTTCTGGTATTCCGTTTCTTATGAGGAACCTAAGTGCCTTGCCTTTTCCCGGTACTGCTTTGGAGTGATTCCGTACTTCCGTTTAAACACATTCTGGAAATAAGATTGGCTGGAAAAGCAGAGGTAGCTGCTGATTTCGCTTAAGGTCTTGTCGGAATAGCGCAACAGGCTTTTGGCCTCTTCCAGCCTGCACTGCATGATGAAATCGCCAAGGTCGAAGCCCAGCTCCTTTTTGAACCTGGCGGTGAGATAGGAACGGCTCCTGCCGATATGGTCTGCCACGTCCTGGACGCGGATGGAGTCGTTGATGTTATGGGTAATGAACTGGATGCACTCGAATATTTCCTGCGACATTCCCTGGGGAATCTTGGTCTGCGACACACGCTCGGAAAAGTCGATGAGCATTGCATATTCCAGATTGGAGACGTAGGAAATATCCGAGGTGCGTTCAGCTTCCTGGATGTAAAGGTCTGAGAGATGATAGGCCTGTTCCATGTCCATGCCCCCGGCGATGGCGCTGCGGGTGGTAAGGGCAACCGATGAGATAAAGATGTTCTTTTCCTGCCGGAGGGCATTGTCAGCCAGCGTGCCGGCAGTCAGGTTCGTATTTTTCTTCAGCAATGCTTTGATATGTTCTGTCTCCCCGTTTTGGACAAACTGCATCAGCTGGCGCTCAAAATCATAGGTATTGTGATAGTTCCGGTTCTCCTTTGCCTCGAATACCTGATTGGAGTGCAGGCCGGATAGGGCATGGATGCTGCCGGTGTCATTTTGCTGGAAATAAATATCGATATCGATGACTTCCCCATTGAGGCACAGATATAAATAGGCCAGGGACTTTAAGAAACGGCTGAAGGAAACCGCAGGCGTATCTGCCAGGAATTGTGCGATTTCGTCTCGGTACTCAGGGCTGACGGCCCATTCCCGCATGAAGTTGCGCAGGGTAAAATCCGAGGCAGGGGTGCTGAACACAGGTCCGAGGAAAATGGTGTGTTCCTGATCTTTGGACAGCACACGCCCGAAATAGCTGAAGGATGGGGAGACAAAATAGTCGGGATTTTTGGAAAACTGTGTAAAGCCGGTCAGCAGTCCTTTAAAAATGATTTCGTTTCCCAATATTTGCGGACAGGAATATGCCTTGTCAGTGGGAGCATGGTAGTAAGTGACAGGGAGTAAGGTGGTTGCATGGAACAGATTGCAGAACTCCTTATATTCAGTAAACATGGTAAGCCCCCTCTTTCCATTTCTATTTTTCTATTATACAAAATAATCCCAAAGCATACAAGGACAAAATTACAATAATATGGGCAATATTGCAATATAAATAGGTTTCTATATGATATTTTGGCAATAGGAAAAGAGACGGTGAAAGGAGGCCAGAAGGGAATGTCTGATTTTGCAGAGAAGCCTTTATTGCTGGAAATGGGAGCGCCGGAATATGATTTTCATGATATAGACGGCCAGTATTTTATGCTGGACCGCAGTCTGTCCGGATGCTTTCTCATGATGTGGAGCAAGCCCATGAACCCGGATATCATGGGGACGGTCACACTGGACGGCAAACGGGTGGAGGGCATCGTGAGCCGGCACATGCCGGTTATGGCAGATATGTGGATGCTGGGGATTCCGCTCCGCGGGCTGGTGAGGGAATATGGGAAAAGCTACGAACTGCATATAGAGGGGTTCGTGGATGCGGACGGAAATGAAATGGTTCCGAAAGATGTCAGGATAAAAGGTGTCAATCGGGTGGAGCCCAGGCCGGAGGACGCTGCACATGAGCGGATTGCGCGGCAGGCGGCTTGGGAGGGAATCGTCCTTTTAAAGAATGAGGGGGATATCCTGCCTTTCAGAAAAGGGGAGGTTCTGAACCTGTTCGGCAAGGGCATCCACGAATTTCGGATTGGCGCGGCAGGCGCGGGAAAAATCAATCCCCGCTACAGCGTCAGCTTCACAGAGGCGGTCAGGGAGAGCGCGGAGTATGCTCTGAATGAGGAGCTGGTGGAGTTTTATGGATGCGATAGAGACTGCATTCCGCCGGAGGATATGCTGGCACGGGCCAGGGAACTGTCAGACACGGCACTGATATTCCTGACCAGGGCGGCAGGAGAAAATCAGGACGCATCCACGGCAAAGGGAGAGTATTACCTGGACGAAGACGAGGAGGAAATGATTGCAGGGATAAGCGGTATCTTTGCAAGAACAGTCGTTATCTTAAACGTGGGCCATCCAATCGATGTGACGTTCGCGCAGAAATATGCCGTTCCGGGCCTTATCTATCTTGGATTTGCCGGTATGCTGGCAGGGCCGGCTCTGCTGGACATCTTAAGCGGGGCTGTGAACCCGTCGGGCAGGCTGCCGGATACCTGGGCAATGGATTATTTTGACATCCCGGCTGCCAGGAATTTTTATGACTGTGCAGGGAAAAAACGCCTGGATACCAATGATGAGGTTTATCTGGACACCTGTTATGAAGAGGATATTTATGTGGGGTACCGTTATTTTACGACTTTCCACAAGAAAGCGGCATATCCCTTTGGGTACGGACTGAGCTATACCAGGTTTTTCATCTGGCAGAGTGAAATCCGGTATGGCGGGCAGGGGCTGGAATTCGGGGTGTATGTGAAGAATATCGGGAGCGTCCCCGGAAAGGAAGTGGTGCAGGCCTATATCGGGAAGCCGGAATCGGAGCTGGAGCAGCCGGACAGGGAGCTGGTGTGGTTCGAGAAGACCAGGGAACTGGCTCCCGGAGAGGAACAGCATATCTCTGTCTCCATACCGGAAAAGGTGCTGGCATCCTATTCCCGGGAGAGGGCTGCCTATATCCTTTCAAAGGGACATTATTATGTCTATGTGGGCAACAGCGCGGAGGCACCGGAATGCAGCTCCTTTGAAATCGGCGACACGAAGGTCATAAAGCAGGTCAGCAATCTTTTATCCTGCAGGGAGGGCATGGAACTGCTGTCAAAGGGAGCCCCGGACGGTACGCTGCCCTGTGGGCGTTCCGGCATCGTGGAGGGGAAGACATCCTTTCAGCCATATGAGCGGCGCAGGCATTATCCGGCAAAGTTCCATACCGGCAGGCCTGAAAGGAAGGTCACCTTTGAAGATGTGAGAAAGGATTTGTCCAACGCAGATGCGTTTGTGGCACAGATGTCTCCGGAAGAACTGGCGCGCTTAAGCGTCTGCGCTTCGGCCGGATGGGGGATGGAGGGAATCGGGGAGGCGGGCAGCGTCTTCCGGGTTGAGGGATATGACCTGCCGCATTTTCCGGTAAGCGACGGGAACAGCGGCGTCAATCTGAACGTAAAAAATATCGGGATGCCCTCCGGCGTGACAATCTGCGCCTCTTTTAACAAAGGTCTGGCCGGAGAGGTGGGCAGGGTGATTGGAGAGGAGGCAAGGCAGTTGGGGATTCCCCTGATTCTCGCTCCTGCGTTCAATATCCACAGGAACCCCCTGAACGGCAGGCAGCCGGAATACTTTTCTGAGGATCCGTATCTGGCCGGCACCATGGCCGGGTTTTACGCGAAAGGGCTGGAGAGCGCGGGCGTGGGAAGCTGTTATAAGCATTGCATCGGGAATAACTGCGAGTCTGCCAGGAAGCGGAACCAGAGCCTGATTTCGGAGCGGGCCATACGGGAAATCTATTTCCGGGCATTTGAATACGCCATGTGGGTACATATGCCTGCAAGCATCATGACGGCGTATAATGCGGTCAACGGCTGTCCCACGGCAGCGGACGAGGAGCTGATACAGGGGCTCTTCAGGGAAGAGAACGGATTTGACGGCTTTGTGATGACTGACTGGACGACTTACGACAGCGTGGATGTGGCTTCCATGGTGCAGGCAGGGAACTGCTGGATTACCCCGGGCTCCAATGACGGCAACTATACCGGCCGGATTCTGGAGGGGCTGGAGCGGGGAGACATTGAGCTGGCAAGGCTTCAGGACAATGTGTCCGCTCTTGTGCGCACTATGGCACGGTTTGCGCCGGACTCGGATGAATAACAGAAAGGATGGGAAGAGAAGATGATTCAGGATTTGAGGATTTCGTACAGAAAGAACCCCATTGGAATGGATGAGGCTCCGCGATTTTCCTGGAAGCTGGTAAGCGAAAAAAGGGATGTGGTGCAGAAATATTACCAGATTCAGGTCGTCCATCAGGGGAAGCTGGTATGGGACAGCGGCTGTGTGGAGAGCAGCCAGTCCGCCCTGGTGCCTTTCCAGGGCGGGAAGCTGCAGCCGATGACGGACTATCAGGTACAGGTCAGCGTCTGGGACAATTATGGGGAGCTGGGACAGGAGCAGGGAAGCTTTGAGACCGGCCTGATGGATAAGGAGAACTGGAGAGCGGACTGGATTACCCACAGCCTGGGGGAGCAGGAGACTGTCTGCCCTGTGTTCGTCCGGAGGTTCCCTGTCCGGAAAAAGGTGAGGAAAGCCCGGCTGTACGCCACATGCTGCGGTGTGTATGAGGCCTGTATCAATGGGAAGAAGGCAGGGGACCTGTTCCTGGCGCCGGGATGGACTTCCTACCATCACCGTCTCCAGTACCAGACCTATGATGTGACAGGGTTCCTTGGGGAGGAGAACGAGATAAGGATTACGGTAGGGAACGGATGGTACAGGGGAGAGCTGGGATTCGATGCAAAGCCTGACCGCTATGGCCATCGGACCGCGCTTCTGGCCATGGTCTGTGTGGAATATGAGGATGGCGAGAGGGATTTTGTGGGCACGGATGAAAGCTGGAGCGTGGAGACCGGTGAAATCCTTTTTTCGGAAATTTATCATGGCGAGACATTGGATTATACCGCAGAGAAGAGGATTCTGGGGCCTGCGGTGCTGTTCCAGGAAAAAGAGGAAATCGGGGACGTGGTGGCCCAGGAGGCCGAGCCGGTCCGTGTGACAAAGCGCTTTGTGCTGCCGGAAAAGATTCTGACGCCGAAAGGGGAGATTGTATTCGACTTTGGCCAGAACATGGCGGGGGTGGTGGAGGTCAGGCTTCCGGAGCTGACAGGCGAAAAGCTTGTGATACGGCATGCGGAGACATTGGACAGGGATGGGAATTTCTATACCGAGAATCTGAGGACTGCCAGATGCACGGATACCTATATTTACGGAAAGGGACAGGTGGGGATGACGGTAATGCCCCATTTCACGTTCCATGGGTTCCGTTACATCTGTGTGGACGGAGCAGGCGCGGACGTGGGGGCGGAGCATTTCACGGCCTGTGCGATGCATACGGACATGCAGCAGACGGGAAGCTTTGCCTGTGACAACAGACTGGTAAGCCAGCTCCAGAGCAATATCCAGTGGGGGCAGCGGGGCAATTTCCTGGACATCCCCACGGACTGCCCCCAGAGGGATGAACGCTTGGGATGGACGGGCGATGCCCAGGTATTCTGCGGGACGGCCTCCTATAATTTCAATACAGCCCTGTTTTATGGGAAATGGCTCCGGGACATGGCTGCTGAAGCCTCTCCGGAATGGGGCGTGCCCCATGTGGTGCCGAATATACTGGGAGACCAGGCAGGGGCCGCCGCGTGGAGCGACGCGGCGACTGTCATTCCATGGACACTGTACCAGGTCTATGGAGACAGGAAGATGCTGGCGGAGCAGTTCCCGCTGATGAAAGGATGGGTGGATTACATAAGGTCAAAGGTATCCGCAAATGGGCTGTGGCAGACCGGATTCCAGTACGGGGACTGGCTTGCCCTGGATATTGAATCGGGGAGCACGGACAGGACCGGCGGAACGGACAAATATCTTGTGGCAAACGCCTATTATGCCTATTCGGCAGGGCTTGTGCGGGAGGCGGCAAAGGTTCTTGGATATGAGGCGGAAGAAGCGGAATACGGCCGTCTGCAGGAAGAGATTATCGATGCCATGAACCGGGAGTTCGTAACGGAGACCGGGCGGCTGGTAAGCGAGACACAGACGGCCTGCGTGGTGATGCTGCATTTCGGGATTGCAAAGCCGGAGTACAGGAAACGGATTCTGGAGACCCTGGAGACGAACATCAATGCCCATCACGGGCATCTGACCACCGGGTTCGTGGGTACGCCGTATCTGTGCCACTGTCTGTCGGAAAACGGACTGCACGACTTGGCAGGCCAGGTGTTTATGAAAGAGGACTTCCCCGGATGGCTCTACGCGGTAAAGAAAGGCGCGACCACCATATGGGAGCGCTGGAACTCCGTTCTTCCCGACGGGAGCTTTGACGCATCCGGGATGAACTCGCTGAACCATTATGCTTATGGCTCCATTGGCAGCTGGCTGTATGAAAAGGTAGCGGGAATTGGCTGCATGGAGCCGGGATACCGGAAAGTGCGGATTCAGCCCATGCTGACAAAGGGGCTTACACAGGTATCCGCCTCCTACGAGTCGGTGTATGGGACGATTCAGAGCGCATGGAGCTGCAGGGACGGGAAGATCTGCGTGGATGTCAGAATCCCGGAGAATACCACGGCGGTGATCCGGCTTCCTGAGAAGGAAGAGGAGATTTCTGTAGGGTCAGGCTCCTATCATTATGAATATGAGACGGATACCCATCTGGAATTTGACAAATACACGATGGATTCCACCCTGGGAGAATTGGCAGGGGAGGAGCTGGGGCGGAAAATGCTGGAGGAGGCGGAGCCGGGAATGCTGGACAGTCCGTTGATTCAGTTTGCCTTTGGCATGACGATTTCCGAGCTGATTGCCCAGTCGCCGGGTGCGAAGCCCTTGTACCAGGCTGTAATCGATGGGCTGAATGAAAAGGCAAGGAAAGAGATAGGTATTTAAAATAAGATAGACAAAATTACAATATTATAGACAAAAATACAATATCCTGAGTGCAAGGTATGATATTTTATAGTCATGTAATGTTTTAAAAACAAGGAGGATGCAGCATGAAGAAGAGATGGAAAAAGATTATGGCACTGACGCTTGGTTCAGCGCTTGCCGTTACGGCCTTTACAGGGTGCGGCAAGGAAGATTCAAAAGAGACGGGAGGAGCAGGCGGGGACATCAACACGGTGGGGAAGTCAACGGACTTCACATTCTTGATCAGCAATGCCATCACCCAGGGATATTATGATGACTACGATGATAACCCCATTGCCCAGTGGTGGACGGATCAGGAATGGGACGCGGACGGAGACGGGACGGGAACGAAGCTGAACATCGACTTCTGGGCGCCTACAGCCGGTGCTGAGAAAGATTATGTGAACAACCTTATCTCCACGCAGGAGTACCCGGATGTCCTGCCTCTTACCTTTACCAGCGAGGGAGCCACTGCCATGTATGAGGAGGGCATGATTCTGGATCTTACGGCTTATATTGATGCCTACATGCCAAATTACAAGGCCTACATGGAGGCCCATCCGGAGTTCCTGTATACCAACAGGGTCGGCGGAGAGGACAAGTACATTCAGCTCTATATTACAAATGAAGATTACAATGCGGCTCCCTGGGGCGGAATGATGTACCGCCGGGACTGGATTGTGAACTACGGGACAAATCCGGAGACCGGCGATGCGTTTACAGGCGAATGGAAAGATGGGGAATGGGTGGATGACGTAGTGTTCCCCTCCGGCAATACGGATCCTGTGTATGTCAGCGACTGGGAGTGGATGTTCGAAATCTTTGCGAATGCTTTGCAGGCCCAGGGAATGGCAGACGGATATGTCATGCAGCTGCCCTACCAGGGGGTCAATACCTCGGGGGACATTGCCTCTGGCTTTAATACAGGTGTGTTCCTGAAGCGTGATGCGGATGGAAAAGTGGTCCTCGGCGCTGATTCGGAGGGCTTTCGGGCTTATGTGGAGTGCATGGCGGACTGGTATGGCAAGGGATGGATCGATCCGGCCTTTGCCGAGCGGTCCGGAGATATGTTCTTTATGATTGACATGGCTTCCGTGTACAGCGGACAGGTCGGGCTTTGGTATGGCCTTGAATCACAGCTTATGGATGGTCTGGCAGGGGACGGCACGAATCCATGGACGGCGGGAGCAGTGACATTTGCAGTGGCCACGCCAATCAATGATGTGTACGGAGACGCGGCATACCAGAATGTGGAGCCGGACCTCTTCTACCAGGACGCGCTGCTTTCCCAGGCATTCGTCATTACGGACAAGGCTGCCGATAAGGATCTTGCGACCCTGCTTACGGCCATTGATTATTTCTACTCGGAAGAGGGCTCTACCGTATTTTCTTATGGATTGAGCGACAAGATGCTGAAAGAGGCGGAAGGGACTCCCTATTACGATTTCTATATGTCGCTGGGTCTTGCGAACGGCGCGTATGTCATGGATGGGAAAACCATTGTCAGAGACCAGATTGCAATGTATGACTCCGATATAGGAGAGGTGTCTGGCGGAAGAAGGATGATTGGGATGTCTAAGATGAGAGATATCGATTTTGGGTATAGCGAGACAAAATCGGCCTCCATGCAGCAGTGGCTGAAATACAAAAGCACAGCGGGTATTTTGATGGATGTCACGGGGCAGCTGACCTCAGATGAACTGAAACGATATAATGCGTTCCATACAGACGCCGATACCTGCATTGCGCAGTGGATTCCGGAATTTATTACCGGAAAGCGGGATGTAAAGGATGATTCACAGTGGAAGCAGTATACGGATGAGATTCAGGCCCTGAATCCGGACGCAGTGATTGAGTCCGTGTCCAGAGTCCTGGAAGGGAAGAATTGACAGGAGTCGCACACATGTGGCGGAGGGCGGCTGTCCGCAGCTGCCCTGCATGGTATATGGAGAGATGGCATGACAAAGAAAAGGAATCAAAGGGACGTTTCGGATACCCAGCTGGCTAAGAGGGCATCCTGGAAAAAGGATTTTAGAAAGAATAAGACAATATATCTCCTGTTCCTCCCCATTGCCGTTTATCTGATTATCTTCAATTATATTCCCATGAGCGGGCTTCTCATGGCATTTGAAGATTATTCAGTAAGGAAAGGGTGGTTTGGCAGCCCCTGGGTAGGAATGGAGAATTTTGCGAGGCTGTTCTCCGGAAGCGCGTTCGTTACGGCTTTCCGCAATACGGCAATCATGGCGGTTCTGAATCTGGTGATGGGGTTCTTCCCGCCGATTATCCTGGCGATCCTCTTTTCGGAATGCAGGTGGATTCCGTTCAAGAGGTTCGCGCAGTTGATATCCTATATTCCGAACTTTATCTCCACGGTGGTGGTATGTAACCTGGTCCAGCAGTTCGTGGGAAGCGATGGGGCGATTACGCTTCTGTTGAACAAGTTGTTCGGGCTTCCGGTGCAGAACTGGCTGGCCAGTACCAATATTCCGGTGTTCTGGATCATTTACGTTGTGATGAATATCTGGATTGGTATGGGATGGGGGTCTATCATCCAGTCTACCGCCATTGCGAATATCAATGGGGAATTGATGGAGGCAGCGGCACTGGACGGTGCGAACCGCTGGCAGAGGGTGAAGAACATTGTGATTCCGGCGCTGCTCCCCATCTGCATGATGCAGCTTACCCTGGCTGTGGGGACGGTATTTATGACAGGCTGGGATAAGATCCTGATCATGTATATGCCGTCCACTTACTCCGTTGCGGATGTGCTTCATACCTATACATACCGCATGGCGTTCGGGTCGCAGATTGATTATGGCCTTGCCACGGCATCGGGCCTGTTCCAGTCGGTGCTGGGGACGATACTGCTGATTATTTCCAATAAGCTGAACAAAAAAGCGGTTGGATACGCATTGTATTAAGGGAGTGGCAGTGATGACAAAGAGAGAAGAGAAAAAGTTGGGACGAAAGAGAGAAGAAAGCGGCAGGCTTTCCATGGTAGTGCATCCGAGCCTGGGAGGACGGATTGCGGATATCGCTATTGTCCTGATTCTGGCAATTGTTGCCTTTATCTGCATCATTCCGCTGTGGCATGTATTTATGGCATCCATATCTGACGGCTACAGCCTGCTCAGCCATAAGGGCACGGTGTGGAAGCCGGTAGGGGAGGCTACGCTGGCCGGGTACAGGCTGTTGTTTTCCGACCCGTCCATCCTGTTGGGCTATCTGAACAGCATCCTTTATGTATTCGGCGGCACGGTGCTGGGGCTTTTGATGAATATTTTCGCGGGATATATCTTAAGCCGGCCAACGAAGCTTCGGGGGGGCATGATTTTGTTCTGTGTGTTCACTACCATGTTCAGCGGCGGTACCGTGCCTACCTACATGGTAATCAGGGCGCTGCATATGACGGGCAACAGGTGGTCCCTGATCATTCCGGGATGCACCAACGCGATTTTCATGCTGCTGATGATGAACGCATTCTCCCAGGTGGACAAATCCTATGTGGAGGCGGCGGAAATTGACGGCGCAGGGCATCTGAGCATCATGTTCAAGGTCATGTGGCATCAGTGCAAGGGAATGGCTCTGGTGACCGGGGTGAATACGGCGATTTTGAAGTGGAACGCCTGGTTCGAAGCCTCCATTTATATACCGAATAACAAGGAGCTGTGGCCGCTTCAGCTTTGGGTAAAGAGCATAACGGCCAGCGCTACGGAGTTCCTGAAAGCCACGAGACCGAACTATGACAAGAACCTGCTGCAGTATACTGTGATAGTCGCCGCGACAGCGCCGATTCTGTTGGCTTTTCCGTTTTTCATTAAGAAACTGGAAAAAGGCATGGCTCTGGGAGGGGTAAAAGGATAATGCAAAAAGTCTCCTTGCCAGAGTGAGGAGGCTTTTTTATAGGAAAGAGGCGGGTATGAAAGGAAAGAAGATAATTATTGTACTTGGTGGTCTGGCAGCGGCGGCTACTGCCGGCTGGTATGCTTATTGTGGGTATACATGGAGCTGGGGGCCATTCGCAAAACTGCACAATATAAAAACAGCGAGGCATCCGGGAAACAGCAGGGAATACGACCTGAAAAAGGTGGAAGAGAAGACAGAAAGTCCGCTCAAAGGAAAAAATATTGTATTTCTGGGCTCTTCGGTGACTTACGGCGCATCATCCCAGGGGGTATCGTTTGTGGATTATATGGGAAAACAGAACGGATGTAAGGTGATAAAGGAGGCTGTTTCCGGCACGACGCTGGTGGAGGATGGAAAGGATTCCTATATTTCCAGAATAAAAGATATCGGGGAAAATCAGGTTGATTTATTTATCTGTCAGCTTTCAACCAATGATGCAACCCAGAAAAAGCCATTAGGAGCAGTGAGCGCATCAGCAAAGGCTGGGGATTTTGATGCTCATACAGTGGCAGGGGCAATGGAATATATCATTGCATATGCAAAAGAGAGATGGAATTGTCCGGTGATGTTTTATACAAATCCTGAATATGACAGCAAAGAGTACGGGGAAATGGTTGCGCTGCTGCAGGAAATTCAGCGGAAGTGGGGCATTGGTGTGATTGACATGTGGAATGATAAGGCATTCAATCAAATATCAGACGAAGAGCGCTCGCTGTATATGGCGGATTCCATCCATCCCACAAAAGCAGGTTATCTGGAATGGTGGCTGCCATATATGGAGGAGGTAATCAACGGATATTGCGAATAAGATAAAATATCGCGGCCTGTGCACATGGGTTATTCAATTTATCTTAAGGAGGATCTATAGATGGAAATGAAAAAAGTCAGGGAGATTGTAGCGCAGATGACATTGGAGGAAAAGGCCGGACTGTGTTCGGGACTGGACTTCTGGCATACGAAAGGGATAGAGAGACTGGGGATTCCGTCTGAAATGGTATCAGACGGGCCTCATGGGCTCAGGAAGCAGGACCAGGCAGCAGACCATCTTGGGATGAACGACAGCATCAAGGCAGTCTGCTTTCCGGCAGGCTGCGCAACGGCCTCCAGTTTCAACAGAGATCTGCTCACGCGGCTTGGCGAGACGCTGGGGGAGGAATGCCAGGCGGAGAATGTCAGTACCATTCTCGGCCCGGCCATGAATATCAAGCGTTCTCCATTATGCGGCAGAAATTTTGAATATTACTCCGAGGATCCTTTTGTTTCTTCGGAAATGGCGGGAGCTCTTGTACATGGGGTACAGAGTAAGAATGTGGGGACCAGTCCGAAACACTTTATGGCGAATAACCAGGAATACCATCGGATGACCAGTTCGTCGGAGATGGACGAGCGCACCATGCGCGAGATTTATCTTGCGTCTTTCGAGGGGATGGTAAAGAAAGAGAAGCCATGGACCATCATGAACTCCTACAATAAGCTGAACGGAACTTATCTCTGCGAGAATAAGGAAATGCTGACAGACATCCTGCGCGGGGAATGGGGGTTTGACGGCTATGTGATGACGGACTGGGGAGCAATGGATGACCGTGTGGAGGCGTTAAAGGCCGGATGCAACCTGGAGATGCCGTCTTCCAACGGGGCTACGGACAAAGAGATTGTGGCGGCTGTACAGGAGGGCAGGCTGGATGAGAAGGTCCTGGATGCATCTTGCGAGGCATTTTTGAACATTATTTTCCGGTATGAGGAAAACAGGGATAAAAGTGCGGTCTTTCAGCGGGAGAGGGATCATGAGATTGCCAGGCAGGTGGAGGAAGAGTGCATCGTGCTTCTGAAAAATGAAGATGGCATTCTGCCGTTACCGGCTGACCGTAAGGTGGCGTTTATCGGAAAATATGCGGCCAAACCCCGCTATCAGGGCGGCGGAAGCTCCCATATCAATAGCTCTTTGGTGGAATCGGCGTTGGATGCTGTCAATTTTACGAAGAATGTGAGAAAAGAAAATATCACATATGCGAAAGGCTTTGACGATGCCCGGGATCAGACGGATGAAGCTTTGGCGGCGGAAGCGGTAGAGGCGGCGAAAAGGGCAGATGTCGCGGTTATTTTCGCAGGACTTCCGGACAGCTTTGAGTCGGAGGGGTACGACCGGAAGCATCTGCGTATGCCGGACTGCCAGAATGCACTGATTGAGGCCGTGGCGGCAGTACAGCCCAACACCATAGTGGTGCTCCATAATGGTGCGCCCATAGAGATGCCGTGGATTCACAGGGTAAAAGCGGTTTTGGAGGCCTATCTGGGCGGGCAGGCAGTGGGAGGCGCAGTCATGAATGTCCTGTATGGAAATACAAATCCCAGCGGACATTTGGCAGAGACGTTTCCGCTCCGTCTCCAGGACACGCCCTGTTATCTGAATTATGGCGGGGAACGCGATAAATCCGTCTATTCCGAAGGCGTATTTGTGGGATATCGGTATTACACATCAAAGGATATGGAAGTATTGTTCCCCTTTGGGCACGGATTGTCCTATACCACATTTTCTTATGATAATCTGACGGTGGAAAAGAAGCGTTTCAGGGAAAGCGAGGCTCTGGGAGTAAGCGTGGATGTGACCAATACCGGCTCCCGCACAGGAAAGGAAGTGGTACAGCTCTATGTGGCTCCGAAAGGGGGCACTGTCATCCGTCCCGTGAGGGAGCTGAAAGGATTTGAGAAAGTGGAGCTTGCACCAGGAGAGACAAAAACAGTGCGGTTTACACTGGACAGAAGGGCTTACGCCTACTGGAGCGCGGAGATTCATGACTGGCATGTGGAAAGCGGGGAATATGAGATTCAGATTGGACGCAATGCACAGGATATTCTGCTTTCCCAGGCAGTATATGTGGAGTCGGAGAGGGTGATACCCAAAGTATTTTCCCTGAATTCCACAATGGGAGAAATCATGGCGGATCCAAAGGGAAAAGCAGTCCTAGAACAGGCAATGGCATCCATGGCGGGCGGGGATGCCCAGGCAGTGGCTGAGCAGGCCCAGGGAGACGGGGACGCTATAAGCAGTGAAATGATAGCGGCTATGATGGAGTCGATGCCTCTGCGGCAGCTTATCAGCTTTGTGCCAGGTGTGACAAGAGAAGCGCTGGAACAGTTGATTGGGGTATTGAACTCTTAAAAAGAAAGGCTTCCGGTCAGACTTGAAATGGCCGGAAGCCTTTCTTCATACATTAGATGACAAGCAGAATGTTGAAAAATGAAAGAAAAATAAACAATGAATCTCTCCTATTGACAGACATCCTTAATCGGATTTATAATATCATAAAAGTCCCAAACCGGATATTGGAGGATTGTCAGCCGTTCTGGAATTTCGGAGAATAGAAAGGGGTGAACCCATATAAAGTAATCATCGGAGGACATGGTGCCGTAGCACCCACTTGTGAAAGCAGGTCGTATGTCGATGAAGATGTCGAGTGAGCTCGGTTATTTTAAAGATAACAGGGCTCATTTTTATTTGCGCAGACCCGCTTATGGAAGATTATATTATCATTAAGGAGGATATTATGGAAAAGAGTCTGAAAATCGATGTGAAAAGTCAACCGGAAACGAACATACTGGGGTATGAAAAAATTGGAAAGCTACTTAAAATGTATGCAATCCCAAGTATTATTTCAATGCTCGTAAATGCCCTTTATAACATTGTTGACCAGATATTTATTGGCCGGGGCGTGGGATATCTGGGAAATGGCGCAACGAATATCATTTTCCCGATAACGATTGTATTTGCTGCTTTTGCATTGATGTTTGGTGACGGAGCATCGGCGTATTTGAGCCTGATGCTTGGGGCAAACAAAAAAGAGGATGCCGGCAAAGGTGTTGCGAATGGAATTATATTATCCGTTGTTACATCTGTATTGTTTACAACCGGTGTTTTGATATTCTTTCCGCAGTTGTTGGATTTGTTTGGCTGTACGGCTGAATTAGAACCTTATGCGAAAGATTATGGGTATATCATTGCTCTGGGATTACCTTTTATGACAGTATGTGCGACACTCAATTCGATTATCAGAGCAGATGGAAGCCCTAAATACGCAATGGGTTCTATGCTGGTGGGATCCGTTCTGAATGTCATTTTAGATCCTGTTTTCATTTTCGTGTTTCATCTTGGGGTGAAAGGGGCAGCAATCGCAACGGTTATCAGTCAGATTGTGTCTTTTTTGCTGAATGTGACCCGCTTAAGAAAACTGAAAAATGTAGAGTTGAAGAAGAATTTCAAATTTTGCATTTCCATTTCGGCTAGAGTTTCCATGCTTGGTGTCAGCAGCTTTATTACACAAATATTTGCGGCAATAATTATGGGGATGCAAAACAACCTGCTGAAAACATACGGTGCTGCTTCGGTTTATGGCTCGGAAATTCCCATCACGGTAATCGGAATCGTTGTGAAAGTAACTGAGATATTGAATAGTATCATTTTAGGACTGGCTGTAGGGGCCCAGCCGATTATTGGCTATAATTATGGGGCAAAAAACTATGACAGAGTAAAGAAGACGCTTAGAACGGCAATTATAAGCGGCCTGATTATCAGCACAGCGGCGTTTATTATGTTTGAAACGATACCTGATAAGATTATTCTGCTTTTTGGAGGAAGTGGCGACAGCAGTTATATTGAATTTGCAAAAATGGCTTTCCAGATCTACACGCTGCTTATTGTCGGAAGCAGTGTCCAGACACCGGTAGGAGTCTTTTTGCAGGCCATAGGAAAAGGAGGCAAAAGCTCGTTTCTTTCTCTGTCAAAGCAGGCAATTTTCCCTGTTTTGGGAATGTTGCTTTTAGGACGCTTATTCGGGATAACAGGCGTATTGTCTGCGAGACCGGCAGCGGATGGATTGTCATTTTTGTTAGCTGTCATATTGCTTGTAACAGAACTGCGTTCGCTCGGCAGAAGCAAAGGAAAGTCCACTGCATTAGCCGGAAATGCAGATGCGGGCAAGGCTTTTGACAAACGGATAGTTGTTTCTCTTTCCAGAGAGTATGGGTCGGGTGGGCGTTATATAGGAAAAATGATTGCCGAAAATCTTGGAATCAAATTTTATGACAAAGATATCATCGTAAAACTGGCGGAGCAGACAGGGCTATCAGAAGAATATATCGAAAATAATGAGCAGAAGCGCAGTGCCATATCCAATTTCCATAAGAGCTATACTGGAACAGACAATGCAGATGAATTGTTTATCAAAGAGGCCCAAATTATAGAGGGAATAGCAGATCAGGAATCATGCGTCATCATTGGCCGGTGTGCGGATTATATACTGGAAGGCAGAGAGAACCTTGTAAAGGTTTTTGTATACAGCAGTATGGAAGATAAAATTAAAAGGGCAGTTACCTATTATGGGATGGATGAAAGCAAAGCAGAAAGAGAGATAAGAAGAAATGACAAGGAACGGGCAATCCATTACAGGCACTATACAAATAGAAACTGGAGCAGTAAGTCAAATTATGACATATGCATAAACAGCGACTTTTTAGGTGTTGAGAAAACAGCGGAACTGGTTTGCAGGATGATAAAAGAAAGATTGAATCTTTCGGAAAAAGAAAGGCAGGACATTTTATGAGAAAGAGCGTGAAGAAAGTTTTGATTGGAGGAGGACTGGCGGCGGGAACACTGATTGCTGCCGGGGCCTGGTCTTATGTAATTACCAGGAAATTGGTGGAGATTGCTTTAGACCGCAAGGTAGATGAGACAGTGGTGGAATCCAAGAAACATATTGCGGGGGATCCGGAGACGAGCGCATTTGTAAAAGTGAGGGAAGATGCAGCGGAAAAGCTGGAGGGAAGTTCTCATGATACGGTGGAGATTACGGCCCAGGATGGCATAAAACTGGTTGGCCACTGGCGGTTCTGCAAAAACCCGAAACGTATCATGATTGCCATGCATGGCTGGCGGTCTTCCTGGGCAAGAGATTTTGGGCTGATAGCTGATTTCTTTTATAATAATGACTGCCATGTCCTGTATGCGGAACAGAGAGGCCAGAATAACAGCGGAGGTGAATATATGGGATTTGGCCTGACAGAACGGCATGACTGTCTTGCCTGGGCAAATTGGATAGGCACGCAGGAATATGGAGAACTACCAGTTTATCTGTGCGGTGTGTCTATGGGAGCTTCTACCGTTTTGATGACAGCAGGTTTTGAACTGCCATCATATGTTCACGGGATAATAGCCGACTGCGGCTATACTTCACCTCATGCGATATGGAAGCATGTCGTGGAAAACAATCTGCGCCTTTATTATGACAATATGATGAGCAGCATTGCGGATGAGATGTGCCGGGCAAAGATACAGGTTGGTTCTAAAGATTATTCCTGTCCGGATGCATTGGCAGAGTGCAAGGTTCCTGTGCTTTTCATTCATGGTACAGATGATGATTTTGTCCCTGTTGAAATGACCTATGAAAACTATAAAGCCTGTGTGTCACAGAAAAGACTTCTTATCGTTCCGGGCGCCGGACATGGAATGAGCTATGTGATAGACAGGAAATCGTATGAACAAGCGGTTAAGCAGTTCTGGACGGATTTTGATTAAATAAAGCTTATAAAGGCTTCTGGCGTAATAATGGCCGGAAGCCTTTATAAGCGTGTTGATTCCATATAATAGGCAGAATTCAAAAGGCAATCAGATTATGCGCTGTATGGGAAAAGCAACAAGCAGATAGCGATTAAATTGTCCTCTCCAATGATAATGGCTTTCTGAATTATTTTATTCTGCATACCGGAAAAAATTAAAGAAAAATAAACAAGGGATTCCCCTCTTGACAAATATCCCAAATCGGATTTATAATTTTCAAAAGTCCTAAATCGGATACTAGGAGGGTACGGAGTGGAACGTAATGCGAGGGAACAGCTTGAAGTGATCAACCAGCAGATTAAAGAGCTTGTGGGAATATATCGCGGCATTGTCAGCCGTTCCGGAATTTCAGAAAATGAATATTGGATCTGGTATGCCTTGATTATCATGGACGGTGAATATTCTCAGCAGGATATCTGCAGTAGCTGGACTCTGTCAAAGCAGACTGTCAATACGATTGTTATGAACATGGTGAAAAAAGGCCTGGTATCTTTGGAGGTGGTGCCAGGTACCCGGAACCGTAAGATTATCCGCCCGACGCAGGCAGGGAGGAAATATGGCGAAAACATCGTGCGGCCTGTTTCCGAAGCGGAGGGCAGGGCGTATGGCAGACTCCCTGAAACAGACCGACTTGCCTGTACTGCCGCGTTTGGAAGATATATAAATATTTTAAAGGAAGAGATTTATGGAACAGAAAATTGACAGCCCCTCTAAATATGATAAGAAAATCATCACCATCCCCAATATCCTTTCCTTTTTCCGGATATGCCTGATTCCGGTGATTGTATGGCTATACGGTGTGAAACATAATTTTATGTGGGCAGGATACATCTTGATTTTATCCGGCGTTACGGATATGGTGGACGGCTATATTGCCAGACAGTTCCACATGGTCAGCAACTTGGGCAAGATACTTGACCCCATTGCGGATAAACTGACACAGGGGGGCATGTTGTTATGCCTGGTGCTCCGGTTCCCGCTGATGATAGTGCCGTTTATTCTGCTGATAGCAAAAGAAATATATATGAGCGTAAGTGGCATTTTGGTCATTCAGAGGACTGGAATTGTGTGCGGGGCAGACTGGCATGGAAAGGCAGCGACATGCTTTCTATATGGAACAATGATCCTGCATGTGTTCTGGCATGAAATCACGCCGGTGGTCTCTACATTTTGCATTATAGCCTGTGCAGCGCTGATAGGAGTTTCGTTTGTGCTTTATGGAATCCGTAATGCAAAATTATTGAGAAATAACGTACAGAAACAGGAAGATGGTGCAAGGGAGAATCTGTGATGAAGCTGAAAATAGAATACAGGCAATATAAAAGACAGGATAAAAAAGAACTCGTAAAAATTCTGGCAAGACAGGTTTATAATGATTTTTTTGAGAAAGAAAGGGATGCCCAAAAGTATGCCCGCTACATGCTGAAAAGAGCTATAGCAGCTTGTAAATATAAAAGAGTGGCGGTAGCCGGGGATAAGGTGATGGGGGCAATCTTTGGCATAAAGAAAGATAAAAGCAGCTTTCTTTTTCATATAAAAAAGATGGTATGCCATGCGGAGCTAAACATAAGGAAGAAAAACAGGGAGGCTTTGAAATCTCTTTTATTACTGGATCAGCTGGAACAGGAACTTCTGGATGGAAATAATGTGGACAATGAAAAACTGATTGTCTTGCTTTTGCCGGAAAAAGGGTATGAAAGAGCAGAAATTCAGAAAACATTGTTGGACGAGTGGAGTGTGGCAAATGGTCAGAAAAACGGGAGTACATGGATTGTTGTGAATGGCCGGGCGACACAGGGATTTCTGGACAGATATCGTTTCCTGAAGGTGGATGAGAAGTCGGCCATGATTCAGCCTAAAGAACAAAGATATCGCTTTTACAAGACGTTGTACAGAGGAAAAGAATGCATATATAAAGAGACATAACGTCTCCAATGTACAATTTGAGGAATGGTGAGGGAGGGCTTATTATGGAAAAGAGATTAAAGCAGAATTTATTGGTGGTTATTGTAGGAGTTGGACTGTTTGCGGCATTGATGAATCTGCCCGCTGTTCTTCATTTTATGGGAAGAGTCGTAGAGCTTATTCTGCCGATTATTGTCGGAGGCATACTGGCCCTGTTTATCAATGTCCCTATGACAGGCATAGAAAAACGTCTCCGCCGGATTCTGGGAAAAAGGAAGAAGGAATACTCTGATAAGTTTTACCGTGGTGCTTCGTTTCTGCTTACTCTGGTGTGTATTGCGCTGGTGCTTACTCTCGTGTTTACATTGCTCATTCCGGAACTCACAAGTTCAATGAAGGGATTGTATCTATTGGTTGAGACACGTCTGCCGGAGTGGACCCGCTATCTGGAGAGCCTTGACCCTGAAGCAGAATGGTTGGAGGAGCTGTTGGAGGGCATCAATCCGGAAAAAATCATGCAAAGCTTTGGCAGTGGCGCGAACCTGCTTTTTGCAAGCGTGGTCAGCACGGTATCTTCCGCTGCCAGCGCTATTATAACGGCGGCTTTCGGGCTGATTACCGGCATCTACATAATCTTAGGGAAAGAGCGGGTGTGCAGACATGCCAGAAAACTTGTATGTGCGTATCTAAAGCCTGCATGGGCGGAACGTATTCTCCATATCAGCCGGACATTCAGCAGGTCATTTGCGAACTTTCTTTCAGGCCAATGTGGAGAGGCCGTGATTCTTGGGACATTGATGTTTTTGGCGTTTGCAATCTTTAAATTGCCGTATGGCAGCCTGGTTGGCGTATTGACGGCAGTATGTGCGATTATTCCATATGTGGGTGCGTTCCTGTCCGGGGCAGTCAGCGTGATACTTGCCCTGATGATCAGTCCTGCTTTGGCGGTTCGATGCCTGGTCGTATATTTGATTGTCCAGTTTATCGAGAATCAGTTGATCTATCCGAGAGTAGTAGGCGGTTCCGTGGGACTTCCACCCTTATATACACTGATAGCGGCAATGATAGGCGGAAAACTCTTTGGTATCATGGGAATCCTGTTCTTTATTCCGCTTATGGCAGTGGTGATTGAACTTGTAAAAGAAGATGCAGGGAAGCGCCTGGGCCGTCAGGAAAGGTGAATGAAGTTGTAAAAGAAATGCAGACCAAAGATACATGGGAGTAAGTTTTGTGTAGAAAGGAGAACGTTATGAGAGAACATAGTAAAATGTTGTTGGCTTTAGTGGGGAGCGTGGCTGCGTGTTTCAGTATGTATTCTATTTTGAAAAAGACATCTCAGGTGTCTCCAAAACCCAATAGAGCAGAAGCTATTTTATTACCTGACAAAAAAGAGATTTCCTCTTCTGCAAAAGAATTCGCAGAGCGAAGGAAGCAGAGAGCAATGGCAAAAAGGTTGAATAGAATAGAGAACAGTTAGGAGGGAGCGACATAGCTAAGTTATTGTTACTTCTTTTTGAAGAAAATGAGGAAAAAGTATTGAATACGGTTATGTCCGCTTTGGATACTCTGGAAGAAAAAATACAGTTGACAGTAGCAACGAAATTGGTATTTCAAGGAATTGAGATAGATGTTTCCAGCCGAATGGTATATCGTGATGGGAAAGAGATTAAAACAACATTCAGAGAGTTTGAAATTTTGTATTTATTGGCAAGTAATCCGGGAAGGGTATTCAGTAAGGAGCAAATATATGATATTGTCTGGCAGGAACCGTATTCTGGCGATTACAATATTGTTATGAGCCATATCCGCCATATAAGGGAAAAGATAGAGGACAATCCGGCCCAACCTCTTTACATACAAACAGTTTGGGGCATTGGCTATCGGTTTAACAAAAGCTTAAGCAGCAGTCTGTGATATGGTACGACAGATTGCTGCTTATCTTTTTGTCCGTATTCCCAGGAGATATTCACAGGATACATGAAAGAAATCTGCCAGGGCCACAACTTCATAATCAGGAACAAACCTGGTTCCTTTTTCAATCCGCAGAACGGTCAAATCGCTGAATTCATATCCGGCCAGTTGAAGCTGCTCGGCAAGAGCTTTTTGCGATAGTTTTCTTTCCAACCGTAGTTCCATAACTTTTTGACCAATCAGGTTTTTGGAGTTGCTTTCTTTATTCCAATAGATTTTAATATCCTGTCACCAACTTTCTAAAGATGAAGTCTTTTATCATTGATTTTACGGGATATTATTGATAATATACTTCTAAAGATGAAGTAAAGAAGAAATATCATGCGAAAAGGAAGCCCCGAATAAATAATACAGTCTACAAAATGTAATATTATGTATATCAGGAAAGGTGGGTTAAATATGAATGAAATTTTTGAAGCAATAGCAAATATTTTTGAAGAATTGCGCAGCGAGTCAGACGACAGGGAGTATACCGTCCGAACAGAGGAAGCAAAAACAGCCAACCAAGAACTGAAAAAGCGACAAAAGGCATTTGAAGCATATCTTTCCGGCCTATCGAAAGAGGACAGAGATTTTTTGGAAAATTATATAGAAGCTATGGATCATGCCCATTATCAAGAAGAGCAACGGGCGTATTTTCAGGGAATCGTAGATAGTGTACAGATTCTTGATGGATTGGGCATCATAAAAAAGCGCTTATATGTAAAAGAACTTCTTAAAAAGTACACAAAACAATAAACAAAGGGGTGGCTGGCAAAAAATCCGAGCCACCTTGTCTGATGTAATAGAAAGTTCATGAAGAGTCATCCTTTCTGGTATGTCTGGTTCAGAATAATCCAGAAATATGCATGAAAAAATACAGATATTGGGGATATGCTATTCTTTGGGATATTTATATGTCCGAAGATAGGCTTCCACAATAGCGAGGATTGTTGTAATCTGTTCCTCCGTACACTGTGACAGATAGACTAACAGCCGTTGGTAGTCAAGATTGTCTGCCGGGGTTGTTGGATAAATAAACGGATCAGCAGAAATATGTAAGGCTCGTATGAGCTGCCCCAGCTTTTCAAGACTTGGTACGTTTCCATGATTTTCTATTTCCTTGATATAGCGTGAGGAAACACCGGATTTTTCTGCCAGTTCTTCATATGTGAGTTTCTGATTGATTCTAGCCTGCTTCAGACGGAATCCCATTTCCTTATCAATTTTCTTTTTCCTTGCCATATATGCACCTCCCAATATAGTGTATATTGCCCATTTTACTTTGAAAATGCACTAATAAATCACTTTATGTGGGGGACATAATGCATATGGCGAAATAGAGAGACTTTGGATATTGCATATAAAAAAACGCAGTATTCAGAGGTTTTTTGCGTGGGTTTTATCCTTTGGGTACGTTTAGGGGAATTTATGTGTTCTAAACAATCTAAGGTATATCTTTATGTCTTTATGAACCTATCCGACCTATGGCGTGGAAAGGTTCTTTTATAAAGTGCTCCAGTGGCAGTAAAGTAAATTCTGCTTGGTTTGGTGAACTATACACACCCGTAGTATGTGGAAAAAATAGAATAACTGATACGGATAACGTCCAATGGGCAATAAGCTTGTCAGGACGTTTTTTTTATCAAATAATTTCCCAAGCTATTTATATGACCATTCCAACACTAATCAACAAAACTTGGATAAGCCGTTTTATCAGAGGGCCTCCAGATCTGCGGTTTACAGGGAAAACGTGGAAAAGACTGGAGGCGAAAGATGAAAGGAAAACATAGCGATTCCGTACAGAACCGCTTTACGGCATACCTGATGGCGGCTATCAGGAACACGCGGAAGACATATTGGGAACGGAAATACCGGCTGCAGAGCGCGGAGGCTGTCAGGGAGGATATCCTGGAGCGGAACTATACGGATTTTGATGAGCAGTACCGGGCCTACATAAGGGAGAGCACGGATTTTATCTTTCAAGACTGGCAGAGGTACGGGGATCTGCTGGCCCTTCTGGAGAGCGACCGGTTGGCAAAGGCCATAAGCTGCTTGAAAGACCGGGACAGGGAGCTCCTGTTCGCCAGGGTGTACGGCGGGCTTGCCTTTGCAGAACTGGGCGAGCGGTTCGGGATGGAGCCGAAGCAGGCGGAGATGGCTTATTATTATGTGCTCAGGAAGTTGAGAAAGGAGATGAATGGGAATGACGGATTTTGAAAAGCTGCTGGAGCGTGCAAAGGCAGGGGACAAGACGGCGCAGGAGGCAGTCTTCCGGATGTACCGGCCCCTGCTTGTGAAGAACGCCATGGAGCAGAACGTGTTCGAGGAGGATCTGTACCAGGAGTTCTCCGCGACCCTGCTGAACTGCATAAAGGTTTTCAAGGTGTAGCAGGCAGGGCTTGAGGAAACAGTTTATGAAACTGCGCAGGGGATGTTGTGGTTTGGGCATCCCCTGCGTATAAAATGATGTGTCGCAAAAGGTATGGTGCATGGCCTGCGATGTCGCAGAAACGATTTTGAACCTTTTGCGACAGGAAAATGCCCCAAAGAGCATATGGATTTCCATATCTCCAAAGGTACACCTTTTGCGATACGGATTTTTATGGAAGGAGGGCTGTCATGGCAACAAAGAAGTTCGGATATGTGCGTGTATCCACCCGGGAGCAGAACCCGGAGCGGCAGATTCATATCCTGCGGGACGAGGAGGGCATCGACGAGCGCGACATCTATGTGGAGAAGGAATCCGGAAGAAATTTCCAGCGCCCGGTGTACCGCTCCCTGGTGGACAACATCCTGCGGGAAGGCGACCTGCTGGTGGTGACAGAGCTGAAGCGGTTCGGGCGGAATTATGGCGAGATTTACAAGGAATGGTTCCATATCACAAAAGAGATCGGGGCGGACATCAAAGTGACTTCCATGCCAATCCTGGACACCACCCAGTCGAAAGAACTGGTGGGGCAGCTAATTACGGATGTGGTGCTTGCGGTGTTTGCTTATGTGGCGGACGAGGACTGGACCGAGCGCCATGAGCTGCAGCGCCAGGGGATAGAGGTGGCGAAAGCGGAGGGGAGGCATCTGGGCAGGCCACGTGTGGAGTATCCGGAGAATTGGGAGGACTGCTATGGGAGATGGAAGTCCGGCGTAATCACGGCAAAGGAGGCCATGACGCTCACTGGACTCAAAAAGGACAGCTTCTATCGGCTGGCAAAGAAATATGAGTCGGAGCGCTGTTTATGAAAAGTTTATAAATGAATTTGAGGAAATTTTCAAGAAAACGGAAAGAAGGCTCTCCTTATTATATGAGAAACCAATTTTAGAGGAGGACTGTTTATGAAGCAGGGTACATTATTTTACGACAGGAAAAGCGGCAGGTACAATTTCCATTACGTTGACGAGGACGGGGACAGGCGGGATTACGGCAGCATCCACTGCGGGGAGGCCTTTGAGTAAAACGAAAAGAAAATCTAAGATGTCAAAATACGCCATCTAAGATTTTCTATGTTTCGTTTGGCTGAATGGTGTCTGGGTTCCGGCCCGCATGGAGATGGGCATGGACGACAAGTGGTATCTGGTGGGACTGCCGGGGCTTGCGTTGGATGGACTGGAGGTGAGGCAGGGCTAGAATACAATATTACAATTTCGGCAAAAATATTAAAAATTGCCGGAATTGTAATATTGACTTATTTTTGTATATAGCATATACTCGTATTATAAGTTCGGCAAAAATAACAGAAATTGCCGAATCTATAATAGAGGTGAAATTATGGACATGAAGGACATCATCAAACACATGCCTGTAGATGAAAGCTTTACAAAACAGCAGTTCAGTAACAAGGTAAGGGAAACAAACGCAGACTATTCAGACAGCTCTGTTTCCTGGCTGCTGTCAGAACTGAAGAGGGAGCAGAGGATTGCCAGCATTGGACGGGGCGTATATATCCGTGTTACGGAAGAAAGCGGAAAAAGGGAATATAACTATGACCACCTTGAAGCATATCTAGAGATTGAGCAGGCAGTCAGCCGTGAATTCCCGCTGATTGAATTCCAGATGTGGGAGATGTACCAGATGAATGAATTTGTAAACCATTTATTTGGAAGAAACACTATATTTGTGGAAGTAGAAAACATGTGCGAGGCTTCGGTATTTGAAATACTGCATGAAAGATTCCCGGATGTGCTGTTCTGCCCCAGCAAGGACATGTACTACAGGCAGCGGGGAAATGACGATACTATCGTAGTGCAGAAACTGGTTTCAGAAGCCCCAAAACCTGTCATAGGGCATTCTGCCCCTCTGGAGAAGCTGCTTGTGGATCTATTCTCAAAAAAGCTGACGGGCAGACTGGTCAGCAGAAGTGAGTACCAGGGAATTTATGAAGATGCGTTTTCCAGATACAGCATTGATGAGACGAAGTTGTTCCGGTATGCAAGGCGGAGACATCTGGAAACAGAGATAAAGACATTCCTGAAGGAAAAAACAAATGTGGAATTAAGATACAGTCAGCAGGAGGATGGGCATGCTTTCAAGAGAGATATTTACGCTGGAGTACATCAGAGGGTTACAGAAAAAGTATAAAAAGGATCCGGGGCTGCTGGAAAGGGTCATGTATGCTTTTGGGCTGCTGGAGGCACTGGCGCAGGTGGGCATGGATTTTGTCTTTAAGGGAGGCACCAGCCTTCTCCTGCTTACGGAGCATCCGCTGAGGCTGTCCACGGATATCGATATCATAGTGGAACCTGGGACTGACGTGGAGAAGTTTGTGATGGAGGCAGCAAAGATTTTCCCATTCAAGCACCATGAAAAACAGAGCCGGAAAGGAAAGAACAGGATAGAGAAGGCGCATTATAAATTTATGTATGCCTCGCCAATCCTGAAAAAGGATTTCTATATTCTGCTGGACATCGTATTCATGGAAAGTCCCTATGCTGCTCTGGTAGAGCGGGAAATACAGAACGATATCCTTCTCACCACAGGGGAAGCATCGAAGATAGTGATGCCAAGCGCAAACTGTATCTTAGGCGACAAGATGACGGCATTTGCACCCCACACGACGGGCATCCCGCTCGGGACAAAGAAAGAACTGGAAATCATGAAGCAGCTGTATGATGTGGCCACCCTGTCGGAGATTTTTACAGACCAGCAGGAACTGTGGGAGACGTATGACAGGGTGGTGGCGGAAGAAATCGCTTTCCGGGATATTGCGGAAGACAGGGAAAGCGTATTGCGGGACACGATTCGTACAGCGGCCTGCATTATCGGAAGGGGCTGTACAGACCCGGAGGAATACCCGATGTATGTAGAGGGAGCAAACGCCCTCGACAGCCATATCCTGCAGGGCAAGTATAATGGGGAAAGAGCTGCCATAGACGCCTGCCAGGTGATGTACCTTGCGGCCTGTGTTTTGAAAAGACGGCCATTTGTAAAAATAGGAAATCCCGAGAGATACATAGCCGAGACCATGGCAAAGAGCAGATATAAGAAACTGTCCTATATAAAAAAGCATAAGCTGGAGGCCTATGGCTATCTCGTAGAAGCAGTGCGCATTCTGGAGGAGTAGGGGTGTTTAGTGATGCCCAGAGTCACATGTTCCTTATAGAGATAGCGTTATGATATTTTCCCAGGATTATGCTGGAGGTTGAAAAAGTTGATACTCTGGGGTTTTATATTATCAGTATAATGACAAATGGGCAGATTGGTGCTATAGTGGTTACAGTAGAAAACAAAGCGGACCGATAAGGCCCAGAAAGGAAACAGCCATGACAACAGCTAATTTCGCCATAAATGGATTTGCAGCAACTTCCGTTGCCTATTATCTGCATAGCGAACATTATGAGGCACTGTTCAGTAAAGAAAAAGAACAGAGTCTGGTTAAGATGCGCTCATGTAAGATAAGGAAAAGGCGAAAAGCTGTGTGATGCCCGGGGCAGTACTTTGAAAGGCTGCCAGGAGTAGACCATAGATTTCAAGTACCGCTTATCTTAATGAGGTAGGCGGTATTTTTTATGCTCCATTAGCTCAGATGGGATGAGCACAAGGGATAAAGGGCATCCCTAACTTTTAATCGAGGAGTCATGGGTTCGAGCCCCATATGGAGCATTGCCGCCTGGATATTTATCTCAAATAGCAGGAGGTGAGAGCAATGGTAAATCTGCTAACTATAGATATGATTAGGACAGGACAGAACATAGCAAGGCTGCGGAAGCAGGCCGGGCTGTCGGTAAGGGATCTGCAGGACATCTTCGGTTTTGCCACGCCGCAGGCCATCTACAAGTGGCAGCAGGGTGTGGCTCTGCCGACCATAGACAATCTGGTGGTGCTTGCAGCAGTGCTGCAGGTGCGCATGGATGACATTCTGGTCACAGATACAGCTGCGCAGGTACAGATCAGTGCATGAATGGAAGATAAAAAATAGAGTAGCAGCAAAAGAGCAGGCTGGAGATGCCTGCTGTAAGGTCCCCTGGTCTAAAGGTCAGGACACCGGCCTTTCAAGCCGGAGGTATTG
>OFFK01000156.1_pt1 | contig 56810 bp, 46 predicted proteins | sample 1521361 | NCBI WGS metagenome assembly OFFK01 (sample SAMEA3504096, study PRJEB24116) | mouse gut metagenome | biome: mouse gut; feature: mouse-associated habitat; material: faeces | place: Denmark | collected 2011 | reverse complement strand
ATTGGATACCAGATTGTCAAAAACCTCCTCAATCAGCCCTCCGTCCGCAAAAAAATCTCCTTCTATTTCCTGCGCTTCTATCCTGCAGGTTTTGTTTTTCTCCGCCGCAAGCTCTCTGGCTGCCGTTCCAAGACGCTGCACCAATATTGTGCCCTCCAGCCATGCCCCGGACACCTCTCTGGCCTCCTGCCTGTGAAGTTGTGTCATGGTTTTGGAAATCTCCAGAATCTGCTGTTCCTGATGCTGCATTACAGCCAGTTTTTGCAAAAGCTTTTCTTCAGAAACCTTTCCCTTCGGCACATACTTCCGCAGAAATTCCGTACAGCCGGAAAGCACGGTAAGCGGCGTGCGGATATCATGGGCAAAGGCAGCGTTGATCCGCCTTTGGCTCTCCTGCTCCATCCAACGGCTTCTCTTCTCCTTCACCAGTTTTCTGCGAAGCTGTTCAAAGCTCCGGCAGAGTCCGCCCATCTCATCCCCGTCAAGATATGCGATCTCCCTTCCGTAATCTCCGGCCCCGATACAGCCAAAGGCATCCTGTACCGCCTTCAGGGCAGGATATATCTTTTTTTGCAAAAACATCCCTCCTGCCGCCGTGCAGCATACCGCCAGGCAGGGGTACTGCCCATACCAATACCAGAACCAGAGAAAACCCATTACTGCCTTTCCCTCCTGCGAGATCTCCCGGCGAAGAGTGACATTCTCCCGCAGAATTTCCCCGGTAAACACTTTGAACCAACTCTCGCAGAGGTTCTTGGACAGGGTCCACAGCATCATCCCGGCCACGGCTCCTGCCGCCATATAAAAAAAGAGGCTCTTCGCCAAGGAAGCGTTCCTGAATTCCGCTCCCAGACGCGCAGCCTTCTTCCTTAGCCAATCCATCGATATCCCACCCCCCACACTGTCTCAATATACTCCTTCTCCCGGGCATTCCCCAGTTTTTTCCGGATACGGCGGATATGCTCCGTAATGATGGAGGCATCTGCCTCTCCCTCATATCCCCGGACATTCTCATAGATCCGCTCCCTGTCAAGCACCACGCCCTTATTGGTGTAGAGCAGCTCCGCAATGGCAAATTCCGTCTTCGTAAGCCCCACGTCCCTGCCATCCACCAGGAATCGGCGCCCGGAAAAATCCACCGTCAGATTTTCCTCCGTCACAAGGGTCCGGCCGGTCCTCTCCTGTCTCCTGAAATGGGCCTCTATCCGGGCAAGCAATTCCTCCATGCCGAAAGGCTTCATGATATAATCATCTCCGCCCACCTTCCATCCCATAATACGATCGGCCTCTTCTGTTCTGGCAGATAAAAACAGAATCGGCGCATTGGTGCGCTCCCGGACAGCCTGACAGATCTGGTATCCGTCCATGTCCGGCAGGTTGATATCCAGAAGGATCAGATCCGGCTGCTTTTCAATCAGCAAAAGCGCGCTCTCTCCGTCTGCCGCCTGGTCAGTCACATACCCTTCCATGGCAAAAGTCTCCGCCAGCAGCCCGCGGATCTCCTTCTCATCATCTACAATCAGAATCCGTTTCATTCCTCTTCTCCATACATCCTGTATACAATAGCCTCATAAAAAATATGATTTATTATACTTCGCGGAAGGCCATTTGTAAATGAAATCCAAGTATGCCGTCAAAATATCTCTCACAGAGCATGAACATGTAAATTATCAGAATCCATACTTTCATAATCTGCCATATGTGGTTACCGGTGGCTTTCATATCGATTGTTGGGTACATTTGTTCTTCTTACTTTTTTAACAGCTTCCCTGGTTCTTCCCAAAATAGGAACCATTCCATTTAACCTTTAGCAGAGCCTGCCTTCAACGCTGCGTCTATCTTCGTTATGTCTGCTCCACGGCGCCTTTTTGCACTGGCATACAGCTTTTTATAGCCTTCTGCATCCTCCCTACGCCTTGCATCGGCCAGAAGCCAGATAAAGAGATCTGTCAGCTCATCCCTGCATTGTTCCAGCCCCTGCCTGGCAGTCTTTCTCGCTCCGTCGATATTTCCCTGCCTCTGATAACAATCCACCAATGCCGCATAAGTCTTTCCTTCCTTTTCCAAATGCGACTCCAGATAGGATATATACTTGTCCTCTCTTCCATATTGATGGTACAAAGCAGCCGCTTTCTTCTCATACTCATATCTATCTGACTGATCCAGCATATCGGCAAATGCAAGGAATTCCTCGTTACTGACACATAGCCGCTCCGACAATTCAGACATCATCTCTTTACAGCCAACCCTTTCATAATATCTATGGCAAACCAAATCATACAGAACCTTTTTCCTAAGCTCCCAGTCTTCATTGCCCAAATCTTCCATTTTCAGCAGGCTTCTGCATATCTTCTGAATCTCGTCAGCTTCCCATTGGTTTGCAACAAAACGCTCATATCGGATCAGTTGAAACAATTCATTCAACTTTTTCCATCGACACGCAAAAGATAAGTTCTCCAACCATTCTTGTGCCTCTTTTCTGCATTTCAGCCGAATATTCTGCAGAATCTCTTTCTTCCTGTCAAGAGCCTCCATGAAGCTCAACTTTTCATGAGAATATCGTATACTGTCATAGCTTTCCTGAAAAATCCTTTCCCCTTCCTGAATCTCCCCCACCAGTATGTTTTCCATATGCATCAGCAGCTCATTTGAGACTCGCCCCTCTGTCAACTCATCCTCCACCAGCATATGGGGGTGAATATTTTTACAGACAGGATCCTCCAATAAATCGACCACTTCACGGGCAGGGAGACTGTCTCCCGCCTCACCAGCCCTGCCGATGACTGCCCTCACCCAATCCATTCCGATTTCTGTGAGCTGTCTGGAAAGCATTCTTTCCTTAGCAGCACCGGTCAATATAAATGGGCCTGTCTCCTTCTCCGCATACTCATCCGAATCCAATGCTTCCACCACCTTGAATTCCAATCTGCAGACTTTGTCCAGTATATCTGCCGCAGTTCCATATTCACCCAAAACAAGCAGATCGTGACATCCCATAAGGACGCTGTCTAAAAAATGCATAGCTCCCAAAGGGTCATTATGCCAGCTCTTCCAGTCATCCATATACCTTCCGTCATCGTCAAACTCATAATAATGTGTTTCATATTCCAGATAAATCTCTTGAGTTTCTACTTTGCAGCAGAATTCTTCGATTTCCCTTCGGGTGGGCATATATGCAACTTTCTTTTCTCCTGTAAGAGATTGCAGGAAGCCTTGCCTTTCGCTTTCTTTACATAACTTTGCCCGGGATAATATCCATTGATTCTTCTGTTCTTCGGACATTTTATTCAATTGTTCTGTAATCAGTTGTATGTAATTCATTCCGTGTATCCTTTTCATACATATTTTTATTATGCTGCCAGAGCATGATTCGCAGGCATCAGGTTTTCACCCTCTTATAGGCATTTACCAATACATTGCCCTCTTCTGAATGGTACAACACATCTTTCATTACCAGGCCTCCGGGCTTTCATTGCTTATCCTCAAGATAGTTTTTCGCAATTGACACATCTGATTTTAGAATCCTGCCTTCCGGCGCATTTTTCCATGTTGTCAGACCCATATATTCCTTTTGATGGTCAGCAGATATATACACTATCTCCACAGCAGTATGATTCGTTATAGCATAATGAAACCTGTTTTGTATAGTAGCAAAAAAGTGGTAAGCAATTTCGGAATTTTTTTATAACAATACTACATTCCGCAAATATGTCTGTAATCTGCTGCCATATTCTGCGTTCACTTGCACGAATGGGGCGTACTCTTTAAGGTTTGAATTCCTTGGAAAGCTTGGGGAACGCACTTTCACCAACAGCCGGATGAACTGCTCATACTGTTCCAGAATCAACGCCGCGTTCCATATAATATTTGCAATGATGTCGTTGGTGATGATCAAGATTTGATGACAGTCACATTTATGTGCTGTTTTTCTGCCCTGCATTACAGACGCGTTTACTCGTTATACATGTAGGTTGGCACCAATATTTTCGTTAATGAGTATAAGTTGTTGCCTATATCTTTCCAGTATTGCTCCTATACTTCTGACATATAATCCCTGATTTAATATCTGATACTGGCATATTAGTCAAAACATTGTCCCTTAACTCTAAATTTTCAAATAATGTCTCAGAGATAATCACATAACATTTATTATAACCACACTTCATGCCAAACTTTGTTTCATTATAAGATCACCAAGCCTGTGGACTCTCCTCCCCGCCAAATGTCATTTCCAACAATTCTTCCGCAATCTTCCCACTACACACCCGCATCAGGTTGTCTTCTGCATCCTCCTTAGAAAGGAAATTCATGCTTCCGTACCACACAATTTCCCTGTCGATAATCGTATAATGCTCGCAGTTGTCATCCACCAACCGCACCTGAAAACCTGCCTGCCGCAGCTCCTCCATCAGGTCCATCCGGGCTTCACTGCTGCCGAATTTATAAGTATCCGGATGCCATGTCACAATTGTGATCAACACGCCCTCTTCCTGCAGTCTGCCAAGCAGTTGTATCATCTGATGAACCTTATCTCTGCGAAGACCCGGGCTGGAAATCACAATCTCTTTTGATGCCCTCAATAAATCCTGCCTGTAAACGGCTCCATAATTGTCAATGTCAAAAATTGCATTTGTCTCTTTTACTGCCGCTGTTTCAATCCCGGCACAGATTTCATACCCAATCTGCTTATAGGCCCGGAGCCGTTTTGTATACATGCGGTCAAAGACCGGAATATGCCTGTCCACATAATCATAGACAATTACCGTCTCCTTCCCCTCATATTCTCTGTTCAGCCTCCCTGTGTACTGCTCCACCACGCCTTTCCAGGCAACCGGAGTCGCCATGAAAAGAGTGTCCAGCCTGGGATAATCAAAGCCCTCCCCAATCAACTGCCCCGTGGCCACCAAAATTACCGACTGTTCCTTGGATACCTGCCGCATCTCATCCAATAACTTTTTCTGTTCCTTCTTCTGATTATCCCCCAGAAGCAGAAACGGCTTGTCTGCATATTCTTTTAACTTTTCATACAGTAATCTGGCATGTTCCTTGTATTTGGATAAAACTACAGGACTTCTGCCTTTTTCTATGCAGAACTTCACATCCGATATGATCTGTTCGTTGCGCTTTTCGCTGTCCCTGATGAGTTCATATGCTTCGTTCACATGCATCTGTTCTCCTAATCTGTGCGGGTTCACCGTCTTCGTGAACCTGGGGTACACAAAATGCCGGATTCCCTGTTCCTTTGCCATGTCCCTGGCTCCGTAAGAGTAGCGCACCAGCCCAATCATCCTGTAATTAATTTTTTCTAAACCGTCTCCTCTCATGGGTGTAGCAGTGACACCATAGACATACTTCGCTTTTATTTCCCGCAGGATGCTCACAATGGTATCCGAAGCGGCATGATGGCATTCGTCTACAATTACCATCCCATATTCCTGCAGCCTGGGATGGAGCTCACCTTTTTTATATAAGGAACCTGCCATGGCAATATCAATCATCCCGGTCGTGGAGTCATGGGCTCCCTGTAGCTTACCAATTATACTTTTACGCTTTCTCGTCTGTCCTGATGGGGTCTGGTATTCCGGCAGTTCTGCGTCTATAAGCAGGAATTTCGCAAGAGCCTCCTGCCACTGTTCTATCAAGGAAGAGGATTCCAGAAGAATTAGTGTACTCACTTTCCTTGCGGCAATCAGATAACTGCACACTACTGTCTTTCCGAATGCTGTGGCAGCGCTCAAAATGCCCGTCTCATGCGCAAGCATCTTCTCAGCTGCAGCCGCCTGCGTCTCCCTCAACCGACCGTTGAATTCCACCTTAATCTCTCTTCCATGTACCCTCTCATCCTCCTCTTCCCACGCAATCCCTGCTCTCTCGCATTTCTCAATCAGTTCTTCCCGCAGTCCCCGGGGAATCCCGATATAACCCCCTTCGTCCTGTCCGAGATAAATATATCTGCCGTTTGCGAAATTAGATAATCCCATGGCCTGATTTTTATAAAAGACAGGATTGGCAAAAGCTGCCAGCCTTCTGATACGGTTCTGGATTCTTGGCCTCAGGTTGGAAGCATCTGCATAAATCAGATTTGATAAAGTCAGCATTAGTTTTCCGTCCACATCTTCTGCCAGAAACTCCCGGTTCTGTTCCCAGGGTTTCGCGCGTTCCTCGTTCTGTTTACCCTGGCTCTGCTGTCCTTGCTGCTCCTGTCCCTTACTATTCTGATTTTCTACAGTCTCCTCAAACGGATTCACCGGCTGCCATTCCTTGATACATGCCACCATTAATTCTTTTGAAAGCCTCTGCCTACAGAACAACTCGCCCCATTGGTCCGGATATGCATTCCAATTCTCATCGATAAATGCGCTGTTGCCCTCCTTCAAAGCCTGTCCCTGCAGGGGCAACGCAATCAGATTGCCCAATCCGGGCCGCCCTGATTTTCCGCCATCCGGGATATGATCTTGTGCCGGCAGCATACGGTCATAATACGTAAAGGACTTCAGATTGACAGATTCCGCCCCTTTCTCCAACAGTGCAAATCCAAACTTTCTCGCAAGGGACGCATCAACAGCACTCTGAAAAAATATCCATACATGTGCGCCTCTGCCGGAACGGGAACGCTCGGCCAAGGCATCGATTCCATTCAGGCGGCAAATTTCCCGCAGGGCTTCCACCTCTTCCTTCCACCTTTCATCCGCATCTCGGGCATCTTCCTTGCCTGTATCTTTCTCATGGTTATCAAAATCAAAAACCAAAAAGCGGCAGGTGCCATCCGGAAGCAATGGGTAGATTCCTATCACATCAGATGCATCTGCTGCTTTTCCCTCTAAGTGCCTTTTCAGCACGGCGATATCCAGTTTCTTCCAACTTTGGCTGACGCAGTCCCTGCACTTAATCTTCTTTCCTGTTTTGCGAGGACATTTTTCTGACCAGAAATGATTGCACTGCGGATAATACCCGGCTTCCCCAGTGCCTTTTTTCACATAGCGCTTGCTGTATACATCCTGCCGTCCCCAGAATCTGGAGAAGAAATGGTTCGCCAGTTCATCCGTGATTTCTACATGCTGTATTCTGGCTCCCTGGTTCGGATCAAAAGTATCTTCCTGTGTCTGATTTTCAATGGGTTTCTGCTTATAGGAAATGCCTGCTCTGTCCAACAAATCTTTCAGATATCGATTTTCCTTTTCTAAGCAGTCTATACACTCTTGCATCTGCCGTAACATTTTTTGCTCAGAATAATACATTCGCCAATATTGCCTCCTCGATTTTACTACTTTATAGAAGATGCCGGATTTTACCACTTCAATCTTTTTTATAATATTGCGATTCCCCTTATAAACAACTTTTTACTTTCCATATCTTTTTAATGCTTCCATCATTTTCCACAGATTGCAACCAATATTATCAACCAACTCACTCTCATTGCCTGAAAATTTCTTTGCCTGCTCAACAGCCTTGTCTATGTAGGGCATATAATTTTTTGCAAAATTAATTCCGCTCTTTCCATGATGTGCTCTTTCAGAGACCTCTTTACTTACAAATGTATGCTGTTCGGATACTTTTCTGTTTTCCTTAATTTCACTTAAGCAATCACCAAATTCCTCCTCTATATCTGATAGATGCATTAACAGCCAAAACTCAAAGCAAGGATTTGCAATATAACATTTATAATGGTTATCTCTGCAATGCTCAATGCATTCGAACATATTAGATTCTGAATGAGTCTGCATATCTCTATCTATCAATATAGCAAATTCATCCAATTCTTCATTGTACTTTTTCAAGTATTTCCGATAATTAATATCATAACCGATTTTTCTCAACTCAGTAACAAACACATTTCTTTGCTTTTTAGGAATTTTGTCAGGATCCTCCAAATACTGTTTTATAAAATCTGGAGAATATTTTTCCTTAAATTGCTCAGATATCTCTTTTAAAATGTCATCTTCATTCTGCGCCCTAAGTCTGATATATTCTTCCAATAACTCAATCACCTGTTGTGGTGCACTGTTGGTATCCTTTCTTCCCCGGCGCAATACCTCCACATCAACTTTGGCGTTAATCCCGATTTTTTCCCGGTTCTTTGACAAACCATCAAAATACTCCTTTTCTGTTGTGTTTCCTTCTACTGACAGGAAAATTCTTTTTTCGGGAAGAATCTTCTGCGTTTCCTCTTCACGTTCATATACGGTTGACATTAGTCTATAACGGTTATGCATTTATGTCCTCCAGAATTTCATCATCGAATGTCGGGATGGCATCATAACGTCCTAGCAAATATTCCTTATCAATTTTCTTATCATAACGTTCCTTATAACGGTTTAAAGAATATACGCTGGAACTATGGTCACTCAGCCTTTTAATGAACCATATTTCGTCCTGTCTAACCAATTCTAAATCCAGTAGATTTGAATCGTGAGTCGTTGCAATTATCTGGCTTGTATCTTCTTCTGTTAATTTATAAAACAGCTCCAAAAACCTTCTTGTTAAATTGGTATGAAGACTCCTATCGATTTCATCAATAAAAATAACGCTGTTACCCTTATGTTCATAGAATAATGGGATTAAATCGAACAGCCTTTGGGTTCCATCTGATTCATCGGAGTATTCAAATAAGTCCTGATTATAGCCATGGTTTTGCATCATCTTCGTTGTTATGATATTTCCTTCCTCATCTTTGCGCAAAGAATAGACTTGACTATTCACCTTGAACATCACTGGTTCATCCTCAATCTCATTGGAAATCCGGATTTTTAGCTTTTCTGCCTCTTCCTTTGGAATGCCATCAAAAATTTTATCAAACTCCATCTGTCCCATTTTTGATTCCACAGATTCAATACCTGTGTCAAAATATTTTAACAACACAGAAAATTGATTTCTAATGCTTTCATCCTCAACCAACTGGTTTAGCCCGCTATATTGGCTTGTTGGAAATAATATTATTATACTTTGAAACCAGGTAAAAACCTCGAAAATTTCAGTAAAAACCCCACGTTTTTTACTACTTCTTGCAGCAATATCACTCAAAATGCTTTTTTTCTTCATGGCACCGGATATATTTTCTCCGAAATCCTCCAGATATATCTCCCACCTCGTTTTCTCTACATTATTTTTTATTTTTACTTCGCTTTCAGTAAACGAAATTCCTTTTTCATTTATGTCCCTATTAAAAATACAAGTTTCTATACCGTTTTTCTCTATGCGAACCAACCACTCTGAAAGGATTTCTTTTTTTTCATATGAGATTGCAATCCCATATGAATACTCTTTCCCTGTCTTTGTTATTAGTCTATACTCGAATACTCCAGGCACTTTATACCCCTCGCTGCTTACTCTGAAATACTTTTTATTCAAATCAACTTCACTAAGGCCTCCCAATATGATATCCTTAGAAAAATCAATTGCCCTGATTAAATTGCTCTTTCCGCAGGCATTAGCCCCATAGATAAGTCCTGTCTTTAAGATTTTCTTTCCATTACCATTTAAAATATGTTCTTTGTGCCTTGCCACCTTTGATGCTATCATAGATATGGTTTGCGTTTCTTTAAACGATAAAAAGTTGCTTACTGAAAAACCTATAAACATCCTGATTCACTCTCCTTCTTTAATATAGCATAACCATTATATTGTGAATAATTCTCTTGTGTCAATATATTTACGAGAAATTAATTCTATTTTTCTTGTTTATAAGAGTTTTTTTCTCTAATTCTGCTTGACACATTTCATTCCATATGGTATTGTTAATACAGAGGGATTAGCACTCAACCGTCCTTAGTGCTAATAAAGGTAAAAAAGATGGCCTCACGACCATCTTTTAAACTGAATCTGCATAGCATAATTCAACGTAGCAATTGAATCTTATCATAAAAATGCAGGATATTCAATAGTTTTTGCTGTTTTCAGCATTTACCTTTCCCTACTTTTAAGAGAGGAGGTAAAAATATGTCATTTGATGGAGCTCTCATTAAAGAACAAGGTGTTACTTTTGCGATTGCAGTGGTTAAACCTTATATTCTTACCAGCCATGAAAAAGAAACTGTCCGCCAAAATTTCATGCGCTATTTTGGGAATATACCAATAATTTTGATGGCACAAAACACAAAAGGTATTCCAACATATGACGGGCGTAAAGATATTGTTCGTTTTTTAGCAAACATACACCCATCCAGAATACCTTGGAAACGTTATACCGTTGCTTAAGACGGAGAAAGGAAATCAAATGAAAGCCACAAAAATTAAAATGAAAACAGGTTGTGAACATTCAGCCAAAACTACCGAAATTTCGGAAATTTATATTGAAGGGTGTAATAATCCAGGATTCTTCTCAAAGTCCAGCATATATGACTATTTGAAGAGCAATCCAAACTCCATTCAGGTAAATATCAATCCCTATCCGAACTTATACCCTGCACTTAGTTCAAATGGAGAAAAATATGTCCGTTCGGAGCCAAACGATACTCCGAATGACAATTTGCTTAAACTACCAAGATGTTAACTCACTTTTACAAAGCCAAGCAGATGAAGACACCATCTGCTTGGCTTTGGTATAATCCTGAAATTTCTATAACACTCCTGATTGGATTACTGGATTTCCTTCCCCGCCTCATACTCCTCCACCTTGGGCTCCACAATATCCACCGTCCGCTTCCACTCCTTCGTCCCCTCCACCTTCACTGCCGCCTGGGTATGCTTCGCCAGGAACCTGGTCAGTGGGTAAATATCAATCCAAATCTCATTATTCCCCTCTTTCTGCGACTCATCAAAAATCTGCTGAAGACCCCAGTGCAGATGCACGATCTTGATATTGTTCACATTCTCCGTGGTGCTATACCTGGTGTGACCCATAAGGCAACGTGTCAAGAACAGACTAAAAATATGCCATTTTCCACCTTAGTTCTACTCGGTCCTCCGCATACGCCTCCACCTAATCAATTATTTCTTTTTTGAGACGACTAACACCTACAGAACGTACCATGGCGGCTGTTTTTAATGCAAACTATTGATAATCCATTTCCCCCTCTTCGTAGCTCCCTCCCGCTCAAGAATTCCTCTGTCTTTTAATCTGTCCATTGTATATCTTATGCCGTTTTTGGACATCCCCATTTTTTGCGCTATTTCTTTTTGCGTAATACCAGAATCTTCCACTATAAATTCTAATACTTTTCTTTCTGTTTCGGACAAAGTGTTTAGAAATCTCAATTGGTTTATTTCTGTGCCAGTTTCTTTAGTTTGTATGCCAGTGTTTGTCTTTTCTGTGCCAGTTTTCCCATTTTCTATGTCAGTTTCTGTGCCAGAACGATAGAAATTTACCCGGAAAGCATCTCCCATATCAATAAACTCCGGCTCTCGAACACCATATTCCCTGCATCCCTGAATCATTCTCTGAATACCGGTTCCCCATTGTTCAATAATCCCCATTCGGCTGAAAACCCCTGCAATGCAGACATTGCGGATTTTTGAGCGTCCTGCTATCGCCTGCTCCATTGTCAATCCGCCGTACAGCATACCTGGAGATGTTATCTCCACCCTATTGTCATAAATCGCAATCTGCACACAGGAATGCTCCAGATAACACCGGTGGCATACGGAATTTATGATTGCCTCACGAATGCTTTCCGGCGGCAGCTCATATCTGTCCTTCCGGACAATTCCATCAATCGTTGCCCCGAGATTGATATGCTTAAGCACAAATTAATATGCCTCTTCTATCTGGTCATAGACAGGGCCGTCAAACTCCCTTCGGTCAACGAATACTGCCCTATTTTCCCCTTTGAATAATGCACACTGTATTTTGGCAAACCGGAACGTATTTTTTGTAAGGAGTATAAAAGCATTTGTCGGCAGATAACTCTCCCCGGATTTCCTTATAATCCCCCAGTTCTCCAGGTTAACGACGGTTATTTCCCTTACTTTACCCACAGGGATTTCTCTTGACTGCGCAATCTACCTTCTAATGTCACTGCATAATTGCAGCGCACTTTCCTCGTTAAGCTGTACTTTAAATTCTACATTTTTTGATTCACCTTTCTTTATCTCATCAAGCGTCATTTTCTTTCCTCTCTGCACTTTCTGCCGATTGCCCTCGCTGCCATCACTCCATTGCGTTTTTCTTGTCAAAACTATAATGGTTCTCCTTGATAACCGTCTTCTCGCTTCCCTTTCTGATCAGCTCATAATGAGTATATTCATTCTGAAAGAAACTGAATTTCCGCCGCAAATACTTTGCCATCTGCCTGTCGGCTGTAGTTATGATAATCTGTGTTCCATTTATGGCAAGCTCTCTCAGCAAATCAATTAGATTCAGCACATGCATGTCATCCAGATTTGCCACCGGTTCGTCCAGCATAAGGAATCCCGGCGCATTCGGCGCATTTTTATGCAGTGTTATCATAATAGAAAACGCAAGCGCCATTCTCTGTCCGGTACTCATCTGCGTACTTTCCACCACGCTTCCATTACTGTTTCTGACAATACTGATTTTGCCGTCATTTATGTTCAATGTGCCGAATTCTTTAGGCCTGTGGAGTATTTTGAAAAACAATTCTATCTGCTTTTCGTTTTCCCGCAAAAAGTCCATCATGAAATCTTCCAGTTTTTTCTGGCTGCTGATCAGGCTATAGGCTTCTTCACATCTTTTGCTTTTTTTCTCCAACTGTTCCTTATCTTTCTGCAGTTTTTCAATATATACTCTCCCCTCTGTATATTCTTTCTGTTTTCTATGAATGTCCCGTGCGTATTCAACATTCTGCTCAAAACGCCCGAACTCTTTTGCCCATTGCAGCAAGGGCATATCTATCGCAATATCCCACTCTAATGTCAAATCTTCATATGCGGACATCTTCACCTGAAACTCTTTCCATCTGTCTGTGGGGAAAACGCTGTCTTCCTCTGTCAATTGCCGGTTTAGTTCCCGTTCCTGCATTTCCCACTGTTTTATCTGTACGGTTTCGTTTTCTATTTTTCCTATCAGCTCCCGGGCTGTTTTGCGGAGATACTCCATCCATTCCAGATTTTCATCATATTCTGCAAATTCAGCACTGCCCAACACTACTTTCCCATAGTCCCATGCCCTTGCACGCTGCTCCATCCAAGTCTGCAGTCTCTTCAGTTCGTCCCTGGCAATCTTCTCAATTTCCTCGCTGCCTATATTCTGGTCTATGCCGAGCATATCCCTTACACATACAATCGCACGCTGCTTTTTCCTGGCCCTTTCCATTCTCCCTTTCATTTCCTGCAATGCATTCGTTTGGTCTTTCAGCGCCTGCTCTTTTTCTGCCCGGGAATCTAGCAATAGCCGGAATGCTCTATTGTCCGCTTCCTCATATTCTTTATGCTTTTTCAAAGCCTCTGCCAGAGCCGTCCTATCCTTATAATCCGCACCGCACATGGGGCACCGGGAAGCATCGGGCTGAAGATCGCTATAACGCTCCGATATGGAATATATCTCCTGCATTACCACATCCAGACTGTCCCTCAATCCCTTCTGTACCTCAATCTCTTTGGATATCCCATCAATGCTCTGACGGATTTTTCTGATTTCTGTCTCCTGTACTTCTATTTTTCCCTCTAATTGCGCAATGTCCTCCTGTACATACGAAATATTTTGATAATTTTCGAACCACCGCAATAATTCGTCTTTTCTCATGCCGTTTTGCCTGTATGTATTGTCCAATTCCCGAAAGCTCCATGGGTTGGAGAAGTATCCCTCCATCCCTTCTCCACGCTGATACAGGCTGTCCACTTTCGATAATTTTTCGCTATATTCCTTTTTCAATCTTTTGGCTTTTTCCAGTTTTTGACGAAGATTACTGCATTTCTCCTCGTTTTCTCTGTATAGTTGATACTTTACCCGTTTCGTCTGCCATGCGGCTTTCTCCTCGGCCATCCGCATCCCATTCTCTTTTTCATTACATAATTGTAACAGCTGTTGTGCTGATTTTTGGTATTGCGCACACAACTCCAAGTATTTCTCCAGGAATGCATCATCTTTCATTGCTGCATCAGCTTCTCTATATTTTTTATATCCCAGACGCTGAAGCGAACTCAGTATTTGTGTCTTGGGCAGTTCCTCTGTTCCCCCAGCCCTTTCTGTATACTTTCCTATTTCTACAACAATCTCTTTTACCTGTTTGTCATATGTCTTTTTCCTGTCTGCAAATTCCTTCCCGTACCGCTGCATCTTTTTTTCTGCTTCCGTTACTTCCGTGCCGAACAACACATTCTTGACCAACTCATTGATTTCCAGTTCCGATATGTATTCCTTTGATGCTTCTAATCCCAGATAATTGAACACATGAAAGTGTCTGTTTAAAAGGCTATTGCGTGCTGTTGTAGTCGTTCCGTACCATAGACGGTCCAGTTGGTGCTTTTCTTTTGAGGGTACTTCCGATTTTAATAGTTCCTACTTTCCTTCTCTATTCTTAATTTTGACAGCGGCGGTCCCTTCCTCCGATTTTCCAGAAATTTCTCCGGTCATGGCATACTCAATAGCCGAACACAGACTGCTTTTACCGGAACCATTCCCTCCCGAGAACAGATTCACCCTGGACAGTGACAGCTCGGTATTATCCTGCAGGCAATGCTCCCTGAACTTTTTCAAACTAAGGCAATCTATTTGTTTCACAAGATATTTAGAGCTTTTGCTCCTTGTATTATTCCAATTTGAAATCGGTTTTCCCGGAAGCCTGATACCGATTTTCTTGTCTATATAATCCTCCACTTTACTGCTCGCATAGGAATACGTCAATATTCCTTCCAGCTCTAAGGAACTCAGATTTCTCTGCCATTCCCCGTAGGTGTCTATCCCCATGATATCTTCTTTCCCGTCCCCCAGCCTTGTGCCGCCATGTCCCAGATAAATGTCGAATTCTTCCGTCGTCATTACCAGTTTGCGCAGGAACTTGTCATCGTTCTCTAACTGGCACACAGCATCCTCTTCCGCATTTTCCCCTATAATTAAGATGAGATAATAATTCCATTTTAAATCCGTATCTTCCCGAAAAAAATATTTTGAGAAGAACCTTTTTTCAAATTGATAAAAGCTTTCCTCTAATTGTTCCGGTCTGATATATTCCTTCTGCAGGAGCATTTCATATTCCACTATGAAATTTTTAGAAATGACAACTTTACCGTCAAGCCCCCTGCGCTCATACAAAATATGAGGGATTTCCAATTCCTCATCCCTCTGTACGGCTATATTATACTTTTCCAGTAAACTCCTGATTTCTGTCATTGTCTTCCCCCTATGTAAAGGATTCGATATCCTTGCTATAATCGCTATTGTCTTTCAGTATGCTTTCCTCTATATATGGCTCGTCATAGGCTCTGATTCCCCGACTGTCCGAATAATATAGCAAAACCTTATCCTGCATATCTTCATGAACGCTCCTCTGCAAATCGGAAAAGCGCTTCCGTACGGTTGCCAAATCCGTATGCCCTATATAGGCCACCAACAGCCTTCTAATGCTATGCCCTTTGCTTTTCAGGCTCAGATTATACCTATAATTGCTCCCGTTTCTTGCACAGTCATCATTGATGGCAAATACAAATGAGTTCTTTTGATTGAAATCTCCAAAGCGTTCCGGCAGACATCCTTTCAGCAATTCTTCTACAAGCTCTTTCAGCAATAATTTCTTATTTGCGTCCTTGCAGTCCTGATATAAGGTCTGGACAGCTCTTTTGGACTTTTCTCCGGGCGCCCTGTATTCCTCATATACTTCCTCGCCCAAACACAGGCTAATCAATGAATCCACATAAAATCTTCTGCATTCCGTGCATCTTTTATCTGCACAGAGTCCCATATCCTCACATTTATTATCAAAGATTTCAAATACCTCCTGCATCTCAGTGCAATCACAGTCCTTTTCCGAACTTGCCATTAACTCATCTTTATCGTCATATCTGTATCGTTCCACAACAAACGGCATCTGTTGTCTCATTGTAATTCCCGGTCCGGTTAGACAGAACCCTTTCTTCATCCTATAAATTACGACATCAATCGCCTCCTGAAGCTTCCATATTTCGTACTTCTCCGTTAAAAAATACTCGAATCCGCTTTGCTGCACTTCACCCATATGTTTTATAAAACGGTCTTTTAAAATGTCATGAAAATCATAGGTTCCATGATTAAGCCGCAAATCCATATACACCGTGCTTCCCGAATCCGCATATCCTTTTCGTTTTTCATCAGCCGGACTTCCTTCCTGTACGATAGAAGTATACCTTCCCCAATTTGCAGTTATAACCTGAGATTCTCTGATTTCTGAATCACGGAAAAAAGTATCTCGAAAACTTGCCATCTCTTTATAATATGGTTTCGGATTCATTTGAATATGCAGAATCAGCGGTGTTTTTCCGTGAAAATTCCTGCAAAAATCTGTCCTATTGATGTGAAAAATATCTGCACATATCATACCGCCTATTACATTCTGCGCCGTTTCTGTTCCGTTCAAATCCAAAAGGAATATTTCACTTCCGGCAGACAAATCATTTTGTTCATGCTCAAAGGAAACATCTTTCATACCGCCTATTTTGGCCTGAATTATAACCGCCAGCTTATCAGCTTCTGTTATAAAGAAGTAGATTGCGGCATTTATATGCTTGCTCAAATTTCCCATCTGAGAGTTGATGATTACAATATTATCCTTTTTCTTCCATTCCTCCAAAGTCTCTTCGAAATCATCCAAAGAAATCCCTTCCATCCCCAGAAACCAAAGCTTTCCTTTTCTTGGCGGCTTCAAATTTCCTTCCAGAATTTTTTCCGCAATCTCCCACGGGACAGATGCCTCCGGTGAAATCGCCAAATCAACGCCTTTTTTCCGTGCAAGCTTCAGAAAGGCCTCTACCTGCCCTTTTTGTTCCTCGACATTTTCAGAATACATTCCCCTTTCATGGGAATAAAGCAAGATTCCCTGCGCTTTATACTGCAAAACACTAAAATGTTCGCTCTCACTATTACATACTTGCAGGGAAGTCTCCTTCAGCTCTTCGTATTCTGATAATTTCGTATATTTTACACCCATTTTCCTTTGATTCCCCTATCTATCGTATATGCATAAACCAGGCTCATCAGCTACTCAAGCAGAGAAACTGTTAAGCAATTATCTATCTCACTTTATCCATTGACTTTAGTATATCATACCGCAAACTATGTCTGCAACCTTATAAAAATTGTTGTTTTTGTGGGACTATTTTGAGTAATATCATAAAAACGGGCAAAATTTGTTAAAGCTTCTAATACCCCTTCCGTATTTCTTAATAATGTCCATGATCTCTGATTTACTGCTGGACCGGAAAAATCCAAGTTAACAAGCATTGCAAGACCCCTGATTATCTGTAATATAATGCCACAAACCCTGACTTTTTCACGGTTTGTGGCACAATACTCCTCTTTTCCTTTTTTATCTGATTTTTATACCGCAAAATGTTGCTTGCCATTATCTCCACAGTTCACTGTGTCACTTTCTGCTCCTCCGAACCTTCCGGTTGTACTTTCGATAGTTCATCACCTTCCAGATCCTCCTCCCTCATCGGTGCTCTTATTTCTTCAAGATGCCCTGCCTCATACTCCTCCACCTTGGGATCCACAATATCCACCGTCCTCCTCCACTCCTTCGTCCCCTCTACCTTGGCAGCCGCCTGGGTATGCTTCGCCAGAAATCTTGTCAACGGGTACACATCAATCCAGATCTCATTATTCCCCTCTTTCTGAGACTCATCAAAAATCAACTGCAGCCCCCAATGCAGGTGCACAATCTTGATATTATTCACATTCTCCTTGGCACTATACCCGGTATGCCCCATGTACCCAATCACATCCCCTGCCGTCACCACGCTGCCCTCCTGCAGCCCCTCCGCATAGGGATAATTCTGCCGCAGATGGGCATAGTAATAGTACCGCTTTCCGTCAAAACTGCTGATGCCGATACGCCATCCCCCATACTGGTTCCAGCCTAAAGCAGTCACCACCCCGGACTCAATTGCCATGATGGGTGTACCCACCAGGCCCATCATGTCATGTCCCTCGCATGTCAATATAGTGTGGGAGTCTTTCTCGAAAAAATTTTATGAAAACCGCATAACTCCGCCCGGCTTATGTTGCATTTATGTTAATTTTGCAAAAACTCATGTTAGATAAATGCAAGTGATGCTCTCATATTCCCAGGCAGAAGCATATCCTGCTTTATATGTCAGGCTTCTCATTAATAATAGATTCAATGATGAATCCCACATTACTGCTGACTTTTCCTTTCATCTGATGAATATCCTGATTGATCAGCTTCTCCTGTCGAATGGCAATCAGGACGTTTTCTGCAAGATTCCCTATGAGCGGATTTTTCTTCGCATTCATCCCAGTTGCTCCCAACAGGACATTATAAGCATGACTGTATCTTTCTTTTTCATCCTTCTTCAGGAACTGTGTTTCCTGACCTTTGATATGTTTCTCATAGCTCCCTTCAATATGAAGCAGCAAAAACAGCTCAAAGCCCGGATTCGAGACTGCCGCGATATCCGTTTTCTCGATGAAACTTACCAGTTCCTCATATCCCTGAACCTTCTCTTCAAAAATGTCACCGTCAAATACAATTACCATTTTATCCCTATTCACATCATAATCATTTTCAGTAATTGTCTTCTGCTTATCTGCAAATTCCACCAGCTTCTTCGCAAATGACAGATTCCTGTCCTCACCTGTTTTTTCCCAAAGCCGGATATCTATCAGCGGATGAATTCCAAGTTCTTTCCTGAGGTCAATGAGCTTCTGAAAGTAAAAGGTCTCCGTATTAGCTCCCTCACAAATGAAAGAATACTTCCTGAAAGGCTCTATCTGCTCTTCCTGATCAGAAGAACGCAAATTCCAGTTGCTATATGTGTGTACCGGCATGCCTAACCCTCCTTCCGGAAAGTGAACTGCTTAAACACAGGGATTGCGCCATATCGTCCATCAAGGTAGGCCTTGCTCAGCTTCTTATCATATCTTTCCTTAAATCGATCCAGTGAATAAATCCTGCTGGCATTATCTGCATCCCTTTCAACAAACCAGATTTCATCTCTCCGAAACAGTTCCTGATCCATGATAGTATCCTCATGTGTCGTAAAAATCATCTGCATCCTGGTCCCCTCATGGGCCTCCATGAACAGCTTTAAGAAATGTTCTGTTAGCTTAGGATGCAGGCTCCGCTCCAACTCATCAACGACATACACTGTATCCTCCCGTTTTGTAATAAGCATATCTATAAGGTCAAACAGACGCTTCGTTCCATCAGACTCTTCTGCAAAATTGAAGTCAAAAAAAGATTTTCCATGCTTCAACACCAAAGTCGTAATCTCCGGCTCCGCATTCTCCCTGATTCTGATATTAAAGAATCCATCATTGATTCTCCATGTCATTTGAACCTGTGGCAAATTCGTCATCTGCATCTGTTTTTTCAAATCCGCAAAAATGCCGGCCAGCACCTCGGCAGGTATCATCTTCCCCATCTCTTCCATGGTGATGACCTTTGTCTGAATTTCACTGACACCTGTATCAAAGGTCCGTACCAGATGACTGATATTGTCAAGTGATTCCGCACTATAATACGCATCCGTATTCGATATCGCAATGCCGGGATTAATCAGGACAATATGGTTCATAATCCAGTCGAAAACATGCGTGAAAAATAAAAGTCTGGAATTTTCCGCATACTTCTTTCCTCTGTTCATCTCTGTCAGAAAGAGCTGTGTATCATGTCCGACAAAATCTTCAGAGTATATTGCGAAACGGTTCTTCTCCGCCGTAGTCGGATTTACACCATCTCCCAATACCGGTGCATTATTTTTCTCCCTCAAAAACAGATTATGAGCAGAGCCATCCTGCATCAATTCATAGAGCCACTCTTCTGTAATCCTGCTCTGGCTAAGGACTGCTGAAAAACCATAAGCATAAAATTTGTCATCTACCGTAAACTGCAGTTCAAAAATGCTTTCGCGTTCTTTATTTTCCATCTTGTTTCTGCAAAAGTCATTCGCTGAATCAACGGAAAGGCCTTCCATAAGAACACCTTTCATAAATGCTGCCGTTGCCACAAGGTTCGACTTACCTGATGCATTAGCACCATATACCACAGCGTTCTTCAGAATATTGGTCTGCTTTATTTTTACACGATGACTTTTATTTGTCTGAATCTTGCTCGATGAAAGCATCGTTAATTCTTCCTTCTCATCGAATGACTTGAAGTTTTCAACGGATACCTTAATCAACATCACTATTACCTCCGTCTCTCCCCTGTTAGAGTTTTATTATACATCTAAATTATTCAAATTTCAACCAAAAATTCTTATTTGGTGATTTTTTCTCTATTTATTCATGCATTTTTGGTAATTTCTCTGTTTTACTTCTAAATACCCGTCGTCCGCTCCGCCTTTACTGCCCTCAACCTTCACCGTCTCCTGTACATGCATCCACAAAATTCCATATAATCTCCCCCCGCTTATCCCGATACAGCGTTATCCGCTTAATAAAAACATCCACAACCTCCCTGGTCAGTTCTTCCAGATGGGAGAACCTGATAATCTGCTTCATATCTTCCTTGTTACTGCGAACGGCTTCTTCTGCCCATTCATATGTTCCCTTTACTTCCCTCTGCTTCTGTGACAACTCCTCTATCTGTATATCTATCAAATCTGCCTGCCGGCGGAAATCCTCCGCCCCAATCTGCCCTTCTACATATTTAACATACATGGCATCCTTCTGACTGACAAGCTCATTGCCCTGCGCCTCATAAGACTGATATGTACTGCCCAAACTGTCCAGAGTTTTTTTCAGGCAGATTTCCAGGCTCTCTTTCTGCCTCATCTGATCCCCACGGTGCTTCAATTCCTCATATAACTCCTTCAGCACAAGTTCCTCCAGTATCACTGCATTAAAATAAGTACAGCAATCTTCGAGACGAAGCTGCGTATATCTTGTGCAGCAAAGGTAACTGCATTTACTGTGCTTTGTGCTTCCCCTGTAGCTCATGGCATATCCGCAGCCGCCGCAATAGACCTTTCCTGTCAAAGAATACCTTTCCCGTATTCTTTTTGTGGAATGACCAGGGCTGCTCTTACAGACCTTGACAAACATTTCCTCCGTGACCAAAGCTTCATGATGGTTCGGAATCACTTTCCACTGCTCTCTGGGAACAGCTTTCATGCTTTTGCATCCAACGCTTTTTCGCACCGTTTTCCCATAGGCCATCTCCCCCAGATAGAAGCGGTTATTCAATATGCGCCTGACCGTTTTGTCAATCCAGTTATAATGTTCCCTAATATCGGCCCTTTCAGGGTGCCGCATCCGCATCGGCGCAGGAATCTGCTCTTCCACAAGCCTCCTTGCAATCTGCGCGCTGCCCAGTCCGTCCGCTGCCAGGGAATAAATATAGCGCACAATCTCCGCTTCCTTTTCATTGACTACGATAGCATTCTTCCTCTCATGGCTTCTTTTATAGCCGAAAGGAATCTCTCCGGTGATGTATTCTCCTCCTGCCTTTTTGCTCTGATGGGATGCCTTGACCTTAACAGACAGGTCCTTGCTGTATAAGTCATATAAAAGTGTCTGGAAAGCCGTATCAATCCCCATGGCATTACCATTCTGCCGATTGCTGTCATAATGGTCGTTCACGGAAATGAACCGTACCCCCAGAAAGGGAAATACCTGGTTCAGATAAGTCCCCAGTTCAATATAGTCTCTGGAGAACCGGGACATATCCTTTACCAGAATGCATTTTACTCTTCCCTGCTTCACCTGTTTCAGCAGTTCCTGCACCCCAGGCCTGTCCATGCTTGTCCCGGATACCCCATCATCGCAGAATTCCATGACTTCCTGCCCCGCCAGTTCCGTGTCTTTCCGAATATATTCCAGCAACATCTTTCTCTGGCTGGTGATGCTGCCGCTTTCATCATATCCCCCCTGAATCCTGTCCTCCAGCGATAACCGCATATAAATGGCAAGACAACTCATTCCCTTCATTTTGCCTCCCTCACTTTCCGGAATACATCTTCAAAAGCAAACACCACTTCTATCCGTTTGTCGGGATATAGATATATTTTGTCAATCAGACTTTCCGCCAGTTCTTTTGTAAAGACCCGTTTGTTTTTCAGTCTGATAAGGGCGCGGACTGCACCTAAAAAGTCTTTTTCTGTCTTCTCCAGCCCCTGAATCGCTTCCCGGATTTCTGTTTCCCGCTCCGATAATTCCCGAAGCCGTGACTCTCTCTGCATCCTCCTTTCTCCCAGCTCTTCCTGGGATATTTTTCCCATACTGTATTCCATGTAAACAGCACTGTCCTGACCTACAGCCCTTTCTTTCCTGCTCTGGACAGAGCGTAGCGCCGACTCCAGCTCCTTTTTCTTTACCCCCAGGATATCCCCCCCTTTCCTTTCATACTCCCTCTTTCTTTTCAGGCATAATGCAAACTCTGTTTCAAGCAGAGAAAAGAGAAGCTCCGTCAGTCTATCCTTTGCAATGTAGTTAGGAGACGGGCACAGATTGGTTTTTGTGTTCGTTGCATTCACGCACAAGTATCCTTCCACCCTTTTTTTACTGCCATCCGCATAAGTCTTTACGTGGCTGTGCCTGGTCATCTTCCTCCCACATACACCGCAGAAAAGAACATCCTCAAACACATTTCCTTCAATTTTGTGCCTTGCAGCTGTGTTTTTATTCCTTTCATGTATTTTCAACCGCACTTTCCTGACCTCCTCAAAGACATCCCTTTCTATCAATGGTTCATGAGCCTGTTCCTTGATCTTCCAGTCCTTTTCCGCTGTCCTTCTCCTCTCCTTTTCCGGCGAAATATAGGTCTGTCCCTGCACCAGTCTTCCCGTGTAGGTTTCATTTTTCAAAAAGACCTCCATATAAGCCTTATCCCAGCCTTTATAGGGTATATCAGGGGGGCAATAGACCTCTCCTCTCTTCCGGTAGATGGACGGTGGATTAATCCGATTTTGATTCAATTCATCTGCCACCGCTTTATAGCTTTCGGTCTCCAGAAATTTGCTGTAGATATGCCGTACAATCTCCGCCGTGTTCTCATCCGGAACGAGCTTCCTGATTTTCCCCTCCCAGACAGCCCTGTATCCATATGGCGGCGGCCCTCCCACATAAGAACCCTCCTGCCGTCGCTGCGCCAGAGAAAGCTTGGCCTTGCCGGAAAACTCCTTGGCGTACATATCGTTTATCAAATTCTTGACTTCGGTCGCCAACTGATGGGTATTGCTGCCTTCCTCCCCTGTATCATACCCGTCTGCCACCGCAATGAAGCGCACCCCCAGGAATGGGAAAATTTTCTCGATATAGTTTCCTGCCTCCAGGTAATTACGGCCAAAGCGGGACAGATCCTTTACAATGACACAATTGATATCACCCAGCCTCACATCCTGCATAAGCCGCTTAAATTCATCACGCTCAAAGCTGGTTCCCGTTTTCCCCAAATCCTTATAGCAGTTTACCACTTCCATTCTATCGGAATGACACTCATTCCATTCCTCTATGAACCTTTTTGCGATCTCCACCTGCACGTCAATGGACTCGTTCTTCCCTTCCCTGTTGACAGATAATCTTGCATAGATACCTGCTTTATATCGTTTCCCTGTGGAATCCGCTTTCTGTCCTGCTACGTCTTCCAGGACATGAAGCCTCTTTGATTTTCTTCCCATTCTCATGCACTCCTTTCCTTACCAGCCGCTTTTTTGCAAATAGCAGCAGTGCATTCCTCCATGGCACGATACTGGTCATAGAAGCTGAATTTCACTTCAATCCGTTTTCCCTCAAACACCTGGATACGCTCTACCATACTCGTCAGCGTGTGCCTGTCTATTTCCTTTAACTCCAGAGTTTCCTTGAACACGGCCAGCTTACCCGCAAGGGCTGCCCCGGCCTGCAGCAGTTCTCCAATCAGTTTCTCCTGTTCCTTCCTGGCCCGTTCCAAGCCTTCCGCCTTCTGCCCGAATTCCCTCTGAAACCGCTCAAACTCTTCTTTTGTGATGACACCTTTCTGTAGATCTTCATACAGCCTGCTGCGGAAAGAATCATATTTCTCCTGTTCCTGCCGCAAACGTAGGATTTCGCCATTTACCCCCATCACCGCCTCAAAATTCACTTCCTGCCCCCTTACCTGTTCCAGGAGCTTCTCCTGCGTCAGGAACCTGTTGGCATACTCGCATAGCGTAGTCAGCACAAGCTCTTTCAGCACATTCTCCTCTATGCTGTGCCTGCTGCATCCATCCCCACGGTTCTTCGTGGAACATATATAGTACATTCTGGCGGAATCCTTATAACGAACCAAGCGCCGTATCATATGCTCCCCACAGTCGCCGCAGAATAAAAGACCTGCAAACGGGCTTGTTCCCCCACTCTCCGGACTGATTCGTCCGTCACTTTTCAACAGTCTCTGCACGATTTGGAAATCACCGGCTGACACAATGGGCGGGTGAGTATTCTCCACCCTCACCCATTCCTCTTTAGGCTTTACTACATGCTTCTTTACCTTGTAGTTGATTTTTTCCGTTTTACCCTGCAGAAGATGACCCAGATAAGTCTCATTTGTCAGGATCCTTTTGACAGCCACACCGCTCCACCCACTCCCGGGATGTCTCTGGAAACCACCATTATAATTCAGTCCCTGGAACTGCTTGTATTCCTTCGGCGGCATGATCTGAAGCTGGTTTAAGCGCTCTGCGATTGCGGAAATCGACAGCCCGTCTATCTTCCAATGAAATATCTTCCTGACCACTTCTGCCGCATATGGATCCACCTCCAGCTTATTTCTTTCGTCCGATGACTTCACATAACCATATACAGCAAACGACACAAGGCATTCTCCGGCTTTGCGCTTCACTGCAAGCTGGCTTTTTACCTTTGTGGAAATATCCCGGCAATAGCTGTCGTTTATGAAATTTTTTACCGGCAGTACAATAGTGCGCTCCCCCCAGTCCGCCGAAAAGCTGTCATAATGGTCAGTGAGGGCAATAAACCGTACACCAAGTACCGGGAATACTTTTTCCAGATATCTCCCGGTCTCTATGTAGTCGCGCCCAAAGCGGGATAGGTCTTTCACGATGACGCAGTTTACCCTCCCCGCCTCTATGTCACTCATCATCCTCTTAAATTCTGGTCTGTCGTAATTGCTGCCGGAAAAGCCGTCATCCACGTAGCTGTCGTAAAGCTCCATGTTCGCCTGTTCCTGTAGAAATGAGCGAATCATTTCCCTCTGACTGCCTATGCTGTTGCTCTCGACTTTCGATTTGCCATTTTTATCTGCAGCTTCCCCAAGATTGTCATCATCTAAGACTGCCTTATCGTCTTTGGATAACCGCAGATACATGGCTGTATAGAAATATGAACTTTCTTTCATCGTATCACTCCCTGATTTCGGTTACTGGTTTCTGCTTCCTGTTCTTCAAAATAAGCTTCATTCACCAAAAATCAGGAGTTCCACTGTTTCGTCCTAATATCGAGTCAGCATAGACGCCTGTTTTTCAAGCATATTTTTTCTTTCTGTATTTTTCAAATTCTATGTCATATTATGGGAGCCAAATCCACATTGGCCCCCTAAATATAAATCTCCGATAATCTGCGCAGGTACTCCGACATCTTATCATCAATACTGGCTCCATGCTCCTGGAACCTGACCTTTACCACATAATCTCCGATACGGTTACAGTAGACGTTTGCCGCCTGTCCGGCAAAAGCTTCCAACTTCTTTCCCACAGGCAGTGAAGTGTCTATTTCTATATCCCTTAAATCTGTCAGCGAAGAAATATCTACTGTCCGTACATCCACTGCTGCCATTTGGTCAAGCGCTTCCTTTGTCAAGTTCATATGCCTCCTCCCCTTTCCTCCAGCTCAATTCCCTGTCCAATTTATTTTATTATCTTGCCGGCTCGTCCTATGACAAGGCTAAAGATAAATGTACATGCCGCCCCAAATTAATGTGTAATCTCTCAGGCTTAGCAAAATCGCCAAACCACAATGAAAAACTCCTCTTTGATAAGAACTACAGTCTTATCAAAAAGGAGCGATATTATACCACAGATCAAACTTCCGAGGAAGTCCAGTTATCGGCCATTTTGCAGGCCGTCCTGGGCTTGCATACGGAAATCTACAAAATCTTGACGAGCGCTAAGCCGCCTTAAAAAAATATCGCCATAATAATCACATACCCTCTCAACTAATATCTCATCTTTGCATTCTGTCATAATCGCAATTTTCTTTATCGTTTTATCATCAAAAATACCATTGGATACAAATTCCATTCTGTGTTTCCACGACGGATGGCTATGTCGGTCTCTATCTCTTTTTCCTTTACACTTCATCTTAAATTCCAATGAGCGTAATCCTCTATCCATATCTCCGTCAAAAACCTTTTTAATTCCCCCAAAATCCGCATGAATCTCATTAACCCAATTGACAAATTTGGATGATTTTGTGAACGGTTCCAAATAAAAGTAATCTCCCTCCTGGTGGGTTATCTCATGCCCCATCGTCATACCAAAGGCGTCCCGTACTATCTCCTCATTATATCTTAAGACCAATGTGGACGCCCATTCGGCATTTATCAAAATTACTCCCGGAATAGTCGATGTTGCGTTTGGGACGCTTCCTCCTCCGTCCCATAACCAGGAACAACCGATTTTTAATCCTTTAGCGGCATATTTTCGGATTTCATCTGACAGAATGTCCCTATAATTATGGGGCAGTTCTCGATGCACAATTCTTGATTTCCTTCTAATATGGAAATAAACCAACGGACTTAACATGCTACACGCTTAAATCAGTATAGAAACGCCGATACGCCTCAGGAATATTGGCCAGCACTCTATCCATATAATACTGATATTCTCCTTTGTAGAATTTACCGTCGTTTATTATTCTTGCTCTGACAGAATCCAGTATTGCAAACGCTTTTTCATAATATTCTCTGGACGTATCATATTGAACGTCAGAACGGACATTATACTTGACATCATACGAAGCGTCAGAAAACTCTTTATCTTCCGTCTCATATTCTGTAATGATTTCGCCCGATTCAATATCTGCTATCGCCCACATAGTCGGACGACTTACGCTTCCTGTCTCTATATCCTCACGTGTATAAAAAAAAGTGAAAGCTGCTAAATAAAACTTCTCACCTTCCTTATAGATGACAGGATATGAAGTGCTATGCGGTATTTTGGCACCGCTCAAAACATTTCTTTGAATTACAAGATTTGCGATTTTTGCACTGACCATACCATACTCCTCCATGCTCACAGACTTTCTTCTGCTTCCCTTAGACTTCTATAATGGGCGTGAATATACGTGGACTTTGCCTCTTTGCCAAATCTATGATCTTCAAAATACTTGGCTTTATGCAACATCTTAGCACACGCATAGACAATATCATCATCAGCAAATGGCCCCGTTATAGATTTGACATTTTTCTCATCAATCTCATAAATAAACCATTTACCTTTAAGCTGAAACATCCCTCTCGTATTTGGCATATCACGGAATACACCATATTCAAAGGTATCAATCTGGCTTTCTCCGAACTGGTTCAAACGTTCCTTTATTATTCTGTTAATATCTGCACTCGTCATATAAGCCTCCGATTAATTAATTTTGGCTTTACTACAATTTGTAATTATTCCAGCCTCTCTGCAAGTTCCCCAACTAAATACCGTGTTCATTTGTCCGGCGCCACCTTCCATATGCACACCACCTATATCCCATTCGGCAGCCCTGCCATGCACGCCATACTTCATATCAATTTGCCTGTCTGGATTTGCCATCTTTGCTCCTTGCCCGATGTTTCCGTCGCCTATAATTTCGGGTCTCGATTTCCAGTTTTCATAATCCCTCAGCATATTATCGGCAGAATCCTCATCAAATCCCATATCCATTAACAATGAAGTCTTTTCGTCATCCAAAGCGCTGCCTGAAACGATATCTACCGCCTCTTTGTATTTATCAATATCAAATGTCCCCGTATTAACTTCCGCAGAAAATTTCGGTATGGAGCGCATGGAGTTATTGTCATACGTTCCGTCTTCGTTTCTGCCTATTCCCATAGTATATCCGCCGTCTCCTCCATCCCTACTGACCTCAACCTTACCGCTTAAATCAGAAATCGAAGAAATTGTCTCCGGATTGTATCCGCCATATTTAGGCCAGTCTAAATTAAATGAAGTTTCACCCCTGTCATTTACATTGAGTACGATAAAATCTTTGGCATTCTTTGGCGTGATTCTGTCATATCCATCTACAGGCCACGATTCTGAACTGTTCTTAACCATGTCATATATTTTCTCACTTGACATATCCGAAAACGTTTCAATCTGGTCTTCCGTTGACAGTCCCTTAAATGTCTCATATAATGATACCTCATCAGGAGGGTCTCCTCCGTCAGATTCCATTGCACTTCCTTTGTAGTTTGAGGCTTGCATGGTCTCTTCACTTGTGGAAACTGAATCGACTTCGCTGTTGGAATTGGAAATCAAAACAGCTGTAGGGTCTGATACCGAATGGCTCTCGTCCCCCATATACATAGACTCAAATTTCTCCCGAGACACCTCGGACACACCGCCGCCGGAATCGATTACATGAAAACCAATCACATTTCCCGCTTCATCTCTGATTGGACTATCAACCGTAATCCAGTGGTCTGATGGGGCATCCGTATGCTGGAACAATCCCGAAGATGCAACATCCCCTCTCTGATCCCAAAGAGTTGCCGAGTCGACACCTATCATGGCAACAGTCCCGGAATCGTCCAATCGACTCGCCAGATCGTCTGTGCTTAATGCCTTCTCATATTCATATACCTCTGTATGTATGTTGCTTTCAGGGCTTTTTACGTTATCAATAATACTTACAACATCTTTTGTCGTAGTTCCGCCACAGAAGTACGGATTATCGCTCTTATGGCACAAATTATTATCCATTGCATTGTGAAGGACTGCATTTTCCGTATAATCTGCTGTTCCCGTGACTCTGTTTAGTGAATTTGCAATGGATGTGGGACCGCAGGTACCCAAAGCCCCTATCTCATTCTGTCCTTGATGATATGAAACATTCTCGAAAATCGCCGTTTTTTCTGCGTCAGTTCCCTCATCATGTTCATCGATGGCTGAACGGTCAATTTCCTGCATTCCATTCACGTTTCCTCTCGCTGTTCCATCGTTATTCCCATTGGCTGCATCGCCATTATCTTCTGGTCCAGAGCAGTCCTCTTCTGCGGCAGGCTCCCCCTGTATGTCATCATATGTTATGTCCATGCCATCATCAAAATCCGCCAAAGCATCCTCTACGCCTTCCTCCGTAGTCATATCGGATTGATTCCGCGTACCGTCTTCACGTGTATCTGCCCACACATTCTCCAGCCCATCAGGAGTTGCCGAATCATCAAAATCGGCAAGTTCGTCATCAACGTCGGATTCCGTAGTTTCACCACTTTTATGTCCGTCAGAACCAGAGACACCCGTTGCTTCAGATTCCCCAAAGTATTCCAGCGGTTCATAACCGGAATCCATCTCATTATATATATCATCAAATTCATTGACGCCGTCGCCATCGCCAAAATCAGTATCTTCACTTTCAGCCTCAGATACTTCTGCCCCTGCATCGCCACCAACCATATCAATATCTGAATAATCCATACGCTTTCTCCCGTGTCAAATAGCCTTGTTCTCTTATTATTCCATCTTATTGTTTTGAAAACACCTCATCGCGCCATGATGATGAATCCGCCTGCACTGTCATTGATGTAGTGTCATAGCCTTCCCCCAATACAGCATATATTTCATATGAAAGTGTCTCTGAATACACATGCAGGATGGCTTGTCCATCAACCTCCCATGTCCCTTCACCCTCACCAGCATATCCATCTTTGTAATAACATATTCCGTTTTCCTCCAATGTCAATATGCTTCCATATGTGCCATGCCAGTCCCCCACAAGTTTATTCACTGGCAGTGTTTCCTGTTTCTCTATGACAACCGAACTGGCCCACCCAGTCTGGCAGTTTTCATTATTAATATATATTTCATACCAAACCCTTCCGTTATCTGCCATTTCTTCGGCTCCGGTACCGGAAAAGCCTTCACCTCTTGCCGCAGTCATGATAACATCATAATCCGTACCCGGACCGTATCGAATATTTGCCGTATCCACTGTGATCACAAAGGTAATGATTGGTTCATTGTCCAGCGCAATCTCGATATCCTCTGTCCCCTCATCTTCACTTTCAATTGGAGCTTCCTCCACAGGTTCCCTCTGTATATAATAGTTTGGTTCTTCCTTTTCCAATTGTATGGCATTAACTTCCACAACCTGATTCGATACGATCGCACAAACCATAAAGCAGGCTGTTATACAAGAAAATACAATATCCTTTTTAATATTTAATTCTTCCTTCGCTATCGTTATTTCCTTGTAGCCAAGTAAAATCATCAATAACAGGAATGTCAAAATAATATCCATCTGCACACAGGCAAGATACTGGCCAATTTTCCCCGGCCAATTCTCTGAGGTAAGAAGCAGTATCTCTTCGGAATAATAAATCATAAATAATTTACAGATGAAATAAACAACACTCAAGAAAAAATAACATAAATAGGGAGAGTATCTCCTGTACAATAAAGCACCAGCAATACCAAAGGAGGCCGCTACAATATACAGCATAATATGTTCACGCGTAAATGTGCTATATGACATCACGGCAGGCGTCAGAAAAATCGTCCAACCAAGAAATAATGCCTGAATATTCCTTTTTCGAAATGTCATTGTGGATATGGCATACGCATATATCATCACGGAAATGGGATTGATATAGGTTCCAAGGCACGCCAATGCATCTATGCTGGCCTGTGAGCCAAGTACGCCTCCTGTTATTGTGATAAGCATCTTATAAAACGTGTGGAAAGAAAATACCGCTGCTGCAAAGAAAATAACCTTTACTATCGATATTTTACTTTTCCACTCTCTTATATCATTTATTGGATGAAAAAACCGAAATGAATCACAGGCCAGTATTGCAAATATGACCATGATAACAAATGACCCGAAAAAAAAGTTCCGCATCTCATTTGAAATATTTCTTCCGTAAAGAAGATTCATATCTACAAGCATAAATTTGTTTTCGCCCTCATTCATTGCAAAATTATAAAATGATATGACGAACTCTTTTATCTTTATCCAAATCGTTTCCCACTCCATAATCGTTATTTCCCCTTTTCAGCCCTTATCACGCTTACGGCCTTAAAAGCATTTCTGATAGCACATACTAATCCATTTATAGCACCTATCATCATAATCAGCCAAAGCACAGGAGCCATGCCGATCGAGAGTCCCCAGTATCCATAAGCCATTGCCAGGACAAAGAAAATCGCTCCATATATTACCATCATCAAGAAAAACCCAATCAATATCAGGCCAATAATGAATTCCATAAATCATTCTCCCCGCATCACATTACCATACTCATTTTCGTGCAGTACTGCCTTTAACCCTGCATCTGCAGTTTGGAAAATCCATTCCATCGGATCCAAAATCCCATGAGGATTGTATCGGCCTATTTCTCTTGTATGCCCGATTGCACTGCATTTAAAAAAACGATTGTTCTTAAATTTCAACTCTATATTGCTCACAAAACCAGCAAGGCCATTGTCCATCAGGAACTGTCTGCATATTCTATCTTCTATAACAGAGTACGCTTCCATCCCCATCCCGTTTTCCACCATAAACCTGGAGATAACATCATCCCCAATAAAACCGTCAAGCGTCTTGATATCGCTTTTACTGATGACAATGGCAATCGGAACATTGAATATAACTGTCGACGATTGGCCGGTAATCTCTCTCAGTTTATTCATAAACGCGTCCAAAACGATATTGGCATCCAGTGTCCCGACGCTGGATTTATCAACCTCATCGACGCCATCATCCAAATAATGGGAAATTATCGGAATAGACAACGGATCTAATATAAAAACGATTCCATGGCAATATGTATATTGAAGCTGCTCTTCATTTTCCGTATTATTGACAAAGCTTTCCCCTGCCACATCATAAAGCTGAATCAATCGATCAGGATTCAACTTTTCATTGTGTATAATGAAACTAAACGCTTTCGAGCTTGCCTGCCTAATATCCATTTCCGTCTTTGTCATTCTGGTAGTTCCGCCAAGATAATCCCTTGTGATATCCTGCTCATAAAACCTTTTCGTTTCTTCATTGTAATGTTTTATCTTCAAACCATTTCTCGGAGCAACCTTTTCAATGAACTCATAAGAAAACGCATTTATATAAGCCGTTTTTCCAGAAGACCTCCCCCCAACGACAGGAATACATATCGGTTTGCTTCCGGTTCCGCTTAATGCGAATCCGCATTTAGGGCACTCTGCTGCCAGTCTTTCCCTGTGTGTAAGAAAATGCGATGGTATCTTTTGTCCGCAATTGCAGGTCCTGTTGAATATACCATATCTGCCCGTTGTAAGTTTTGTATGTTTCACGCCGCAGCTGGAGCAAATGTAAATCGGAATAAGGTACTTGTTCTTACAGTTTGGACATGCCACAAAAATACCTTTTCTGATCAAATATAATCTGTCAACAGACCATATTACAAAAATCAATACATACACCGCCAGAAATGCCACACCCAAAACTATGGAAACAGCGGCAGAAATCAAGATAAAAAACAATGTTCCGAACAATATTAGAGAAAAGCACGACAAAAGCCGCCCTGCGCCCGACAAAGACATTATGCCTTTCCCTGTCTCTACCTTTTCTGCCCTCTTCTTGATATCTTCTTGGTTGAATCCCCAGAACTTCTTTATGAATAGCCACATTTCTTCCCATCCGGCTCCAAAAAAGTAACTAACTTTTGCGGGTTGTATCTCTCTTTTCATGAAATTACTCCAATACTATTATCAAGCATCTTGTTGTTGCTTGCCATATATAATGATATGGCACTGAAATACCGTTTCGAGTCGCTACTGTCATCATCACTTTCTCAAGCTGTTTTTGTCCATCTCCCTCAAAGGCAATTCCCGGGGAAATCTTAAGCCGTATAGCCTTTTCCCCCCGTTTCATTTGTCTGGAAATTATATCCTCTATTTGAGATTCACTGTATGCATATGAACCATTTGATATAAAATACGACAATTTGTCAGAATTACACTTGGGCGTGGTGTTACAGTCCCAGTCATGGTCAACGGCTATCTCGTCATCGTCAAGTCCAAAATAGTCATATGAATATGTTCCGATCGCCTCGCATGTATTGGCATCCCATGTGGAATCAATGTGAAAGCACTCCCCTCCATATTCTATGATATTCCAGGCATGTTCAATCTTTGACGACATGTGGTACGATGACCGCCCCTCGACAAGCATGCACCTCATGCCAAAATACTGTGCTATCAATGCATAAGCGCCGGAAAATCCATCGCACACAGCCTTATGATTCACCAGGGCTCCATAAGCGTTATGCGACATTGGAAACTTACTTTTTCCGCATGATGAACTCTTAAATTCATCCATATCATATTTTACATTCCTCTGCAAGTATTCCGAGATGCCCATAAGAATCTCTTTGTCGCTCTTTGCTTTCTTGTCGATTTCCCACACAGCGTCTTCCAGAGCATTTTTCAATTGAATGCCGCATTGTTCCGCCTTCCTCTTATTCAGGCATCCGACAAAAGAAAGCTGCTTTCCAAAAATGCCCCTCAGTGTTCTGATCATTGTCCTGTTAAAGTATATGATTCCCGGATTATCACCCAAAACAAAGGACAGGACTTTCATCAAATCAACATTTCTCTTAACTCCGGAGATATCACATGATGCTGCTTTGCTCTTCATGGCTCTTTCAAGCAAGTCATATGCGAACTGTTCATCTCTATTCAGCAGACCATAGCCCATACCATATTCGTTCACTGATAATCACCTTTGATGTCTGTTCCTGACACAGTACAAAACCACCTTATACTGTGCCGATTTTCTGTTTTCCTTTATTTGATAAAGAATGATATTCAAAAACACCTGGTCCTTCACAAACGGATCCAGGAAGGTCATGTATCTGTCCAGACCCTTATAAACTTTATCGACCCAGTTCAGTGCCGTTTTTTTAATCTCATCAGTAAGCATTGAACTCTTCTTTATGCCGGGCGGCAATTCCGGTTCATACATCTTCATCAGATCATCGCAATTCAAAAGCCTCATAATTAACTCTGAACGAATATTTTTGCGGCTCCCCTTTTTCCATTCATCACAAAATGCAGCTATCAGCTTCTCTGCTCTTTGTCGAACCGTTTTATTGACTCCTTTGGAATTGTCTTTTATTACGTCCATAAGCCAACCCTGATTATACTTTCTTTCCTGGGACTCTTTAATCAATTCTTCCATGAGAAAATATAGCATTTCCTTTTCAGCAGAGAAATCATTCTGGCAAGGTGTATCTATCTCATATCGATTACTGCATCTATCGATTTTGGTAAGGACGGCTTCCAACCAGTCGTTCTGAAAAATGGCGGCAACCCCCTTATCCAGCTTGCTCAACTCCATTATCTGTTCATCATTCAAACCGATTGAACGACCTATTGACTCACAATCCAATGCTTCCGGCAATCTCATTACAATCTTCGTGTTGGTATTTTTAATCGCAGAGATATCCACTGCGGCAGGAGATTGATCGACAATGACAAATCCTTCTCCATATGTTCTCATCTCCGCTATAGAATTTGCAATCATCTCTACCGATTTTCCCTGAACATTAGCTGACTCCTGTCCTTGTTCTGTAGATGTCCTTTTCAATAAATTATGGGCTTCCTCCAAAATTGTAATGTGCCTGAGAGGAAGATTGGTCCCCTTGGATGTAGCCTGCCTGTACTCACTTAGCTTAAGCACTAAAACGCCCATAATCAACGCCTTCGTTTCAGCAGATCCGACCCTGCTTAAATCCACTATTGTGTTTTCATTGAAAAGCGTTTCATCCGGGATTGCCACCCCGTTAAAAATCTGCCCCACCAGGCCATTGGTCAGCGATTCCACTCTTGTCACCAGAGAACCTATATAATTTCCCCTGGTTTCAGCTGAAAACTCAGACTCCGCCAGAATCACCGGCAAAACATCTACCACATCCCTAAAATCAGGGAACTTTCCGTTTCCCAGATCCTGATAGATCGAGTGGTTCAAATCCCAGCCATGCATGATATATGCGCGTTCAAAAGACGACTTTAAAACAGCCGGCATGGCCGCGTATAAGGGCCAACATGCACTGAATATTTCGATAAGCCTGTCAAGATGTTCCAGCACATGAATCTCTGCGTCAAATTCAAACGGGTTTATACACAGCATCGAATAAAACCTCGGATTCGTCGTAAAAATGTTCAATTCGGGCATTTTACCGAATGCAAGTTTATATTCTCCCTTAGCCGGCTCAATAACCAGAAATTTAACATCATTACCTGATTTGGCAGCTTCCTCAATCAACTTATATGTTGTATTTGACTTTCCTGCGCCTGTAGAACCTGTTATAAAGCAATGTGATGTCAATGTCTCCAAATTGAGTCGAACCCGATTGCTGGCAAAAACCTCTCCCATGTGATAAATCGATCCAAGATCGATAATCTTTTCAGGCTCACTCACATCTTTTCTAAAGACATTACGGCCAAATACCGCTGATTCTATTGATGCCACGCCGCTGACAGATTTATGCGGCAATCCCATCAGGATTGGAAGCTCCAGTCCGCTAACCAATGACGCCGCTGTTATTTCCTGACTCTCATAGTCCGCTCCGGCATGTGAAACATCATAAATAAACCTCGGATGAAGGCCATATCGAAGATACTCCATTATCCTTAAAGATTTTTCATGATGCTCAAACTCACTGTCCCATATATTTACAAATGAATTCTCTACGCTTGTTTTTTCTCCGGCCACCAACGCCTTATATGTATTTGCTGCAACAATCGCTATTTCTTCCTTGTCGGCAATAAAATAGCACGCGCTGTCCCACAATCCATATGACTCACAACTCTTTATCCTTTCAAGTTGTTCCTCAATCTTTTTCAGTAATTCTTCAACTGCTTTATTATGCCTTGTCAGCTGAATGCTGGCAGATGTCCCTCTGGTGCTTGTTTTCGTATCTGTTTTGGTATCGCTGGTGGATTTCGTTTCGGAATAATTCTCTGTATGGCTTTCCGATGTACCGTCATAACTTCCCCGCGAAGATGTAGTCCCTCCACCCATATTAAAACCTGTACCAAACAATCCGATATTAAACCCATGATTGTGAGAACGACCCCTGCTTCTATTAATACCCCTGTTCTTGCCGGTGGTATCGCTTATTCCGTCATTTACAGACTTGGAGAAACCTTTGCTGATACCTACCGCTACAGAGTCACTTTCATTTTCGCCATAAGTCATTACAATCTGCGAACATTGTGATAATGCTGAATACAGTTCTTCATATCCACGCTTTTTGTCTTCCAGCTCCTCTTTATGCAGAGGTGAAGCGACAAAAACTGCCATATATGTCTCGCCTGCCATAGAATCTATAAACTTTTCAATTCCCTGAACGAATCTGTCTTTATCCTCTTCATCCCTCATGCCCGGCACAATAGATACAGATGTTACAGCCATGTGTGAATACTCTGTCGGTATCTTCTCCTCGAAAAACGTTTCTATTTCAACCGCATTTTTCTCTCGGATATAAATCCCCGGGAAATTGCCTTTCAGGCTTTTTTTGAGAATCGCTTTCGCCACCTCCGGGCTATTTGCATCACGTGTCCCCAGATAAAAGCTAACCCCCGTCTCATCGCTGGAAATGACCAGTAGCGCTGAACTCCCAAAATTTGACAGTGCACTGTAAACGCTTACCAGCTTATCGTTTATATTCTCCTTCAAATCATAAACTATCTTATCAATCCGAAATAGAGACATTACGGAAAATGTTTTTTCATTTTCCTCCAAAGGGATCGGGAGGCACTTATCGATATCAATCATGTAGTTTTTATTGACAAAGAGATCAACAAGTTCCATCCCTTTTGCCATTAATTCTTCCACATTATTCTTCATTTCCGAAGAGACAGAAAAATCAGCCATACGTTTAATTTCCTCTCAATCAGACATCACTTTTTCTTAAACAACCCGGAAAGATTATTGAACAATGGATTTGTGCTGCCTGCAATATCTTTAATATTTTTCCAGGCATGCGCCGCCTTTCTGTCCCGCCGAAATATGTCTCTCATCTCGATGTCCAGATTCTCAAGCTTCTGCCTGCTCAATTTGCACAGATATTTTCCCACCATATCCTGGTCATCAAGACTGCCTATTCCAAACATAAATGTCAAAAACTCAGCGAAATCCGCATAGTCCTTATCACCCTTGCTCTTTTTATAGCTCATCTTACACCAGTATTCCATAAATAGTTTCTGCGTCTGCCTGTCAAAGATAAACAGATCGTATATTGCCGCATAATCATCTGATAGTAAGCTAAAATTATTAACAGAATCAAATGCCCACTCAAAATAATCTTTAATCTTCCCATCAGTCATGCACTCAAACCTAGCGCCATCCTGTTCTGGTTCAACACTTTTTATGCTTTGTGCCGTTGGAATAATATCTACTTTTTTGGTAATTTTACCAAACTGCAGAGCGATCCAAAAAAGCAACAGACTCCCGCCAATCGGTCGTTTCATAGTCTCCGTCTGATACTTGTATATGTCCTTTATCAATCTCAAGTTTTCTGCATTGGGTTTTTCCAATGGCATGAACTGGCATATTGCCTGACAAAGCGCATCCACGTAGTCTTCCTTGATTTGCATTCCCATAGCCAAATGAAGTATTTCTACCGCGTAAGTGAAAAGTTCCTTATCAGAAAGACCATTCGTCCTATGTCTATATAATGACTCATACTCTTCTAACGCATGTGCCGCATAAGCTCTTCCGTATTCAGGATCCTTAACAAACCATTTGCTCCAATACTCCGCGAAAAAGTCTCTTGTTTCCTCAAAAGATGCCTTTCCTCTTATTTGTTTGTCATACAATCGGTACATCTCATCGAATCTGTCATATTCCCGAAGAATCTTGTTGACAGCTTCTATAGAAGACATATCCATCAATACCATCATGTCATAGAAATACTCCCAAAGGTGTGTTATGTCTGAATCCTTTAATTCCAAATCCTTAAGGAAACCTTCCATATTCAGGGCCATATTCACATAGTATACTGCATTATCCTGAAAGCTTGCAAGTATATACTCTACGATTTCATATCCGTTCTGTCTGCCGGAGGAATACATCAATCGCACTATTCCAAAATAGATCTTACCGATAGCGCAATCAGGATAGAGTTGGTCTACGGCAAGGCACGTATCCTTTACATACTCACTAATCATGCGCACAATAAACAGGACTTTCCACGCTTCCACATAATGCTCCAAAACGCCCAAAAGTGAGTCTCTATTTCGCTCTACCATCAATTCTGCCGGGATGCTCAGCCTGACTTCTCGAGCCATTTTGTCAATACTGTCATACAGCGGAACAAATAAATCTTCGCTCATTCCCTCTGTGGATAATGACAATATCAGACGGTCGACAATCATTTGTTTGATGTCGTTCTGTCGATCCATGTTCAGGATGCGGATGGATTTAAGCATGAATCCAAGGACAATCAGCGCGTATTCATTGTCAAGTCGATTGATGTTTTCAGTTTCACAGATAAGCCTCTCCATAAGCTCCTTTTGGGTATTATCTGCCAAAAATTCAGATGCAAAATCCATAACCTCTTCAAACTCATCCCTCGTAATGTCAGCAATTCCTTGAGTCAGAAGATTATATAGATAATATGCCGCATAGTATCCCTGCCCGCATTCTCTATATGTGGTCTTTGCAATGACAAAATCATGGAACTCCGTTAAACTTTCATACGAGAAACTGAACGCAGTATCAAGAAAATCCATAAACACACTTTCAGTCTCTATTTTGCTGAACTGATTGTTCAAAAAGTCAAAAACGTAATGTCTGTTCGAAACCACATAAGCGGCCGCATTGTATCGGCTTCCCTCGGCAATGACCCCACAAATCTGTGCTGATGAAAGTTCTGGATCATATTCATATGTGGTAAAATTAACTTTCTTTGCCATATCAAGCGGCATCGTGTAATGAAGTGCTGCTATCCACTTTATTACATTTTCCGTTTCATCACAGATGACAACTCTTCTTTTTTCTGTAGGGAATCTCAACATTGCGGCAACCATCTTTTTGTAATATTCCAGATTGTCTCCAATGCCAAGAAATTCTATTATCGATTCTGAATCTACAACATAGCCTTTCGTCATCTCCGGTGTCGGTAAGTGCGCAGGAGGATTGGGGTTATTTACCTCTTCAAATTCCATGCAATTCCTCAATGCAGTACTTGCATACATTTCACTGGGATAAACATTCAGTTCGCTGAAATCGCAAACTATAGAATGGCTCAGATGATTCCCAAACCTACCTGCACTCCCCATATAATCTCTGCCCAAATAAGTATTAAGCGTTACGGCAACACTGCCATTTCTAAGAAGCCTGTACATGAAAGAAGCTGGCATGGTTTTTGCAATTTCTTCAGACATTAGCGTTCCAGCCGGCAGCGATGGAACCTGATATGTAAAAAGTGCTTTTACATCTTCAGTTTTACTGTCAGAAAAGGACTCATCATAGGAGAAAACTTGCTGTCCGTCATTTACTCCATCAATTCCTCTCATACATGATGTGTAAATTATTTGATGCTTTGCCATTGTTTCACCTCCGATAACTATTTGCTCGGCTTAATAACACCATTTTCCTTCAAAATCCAAAGCAATGGATCTTCAATTCGATGCGGCCTTGGTTTATCAATCTTTCTATCTTCTTTGGGGTTATTGCCCATACCCAAAGCGGATACCGCAAAATACGAATGATTCGTATAATTAACATCCACCTGGGCCATGAATGCTTCAGCTCCCCATTCAGTCAGTAAACTCCTGATTTCACTATCAACATTATGCCAATCGGACATATCAAACACTTTCTCTGAGCAATGCGGACTCGTTTCCAAAATCGTGCTGCCTTCGGGAATCAAATGGGCTATTACATCAAACTTTGAGAACACCGCCGCTACCGGAATATCAATTTTCTGCTCTGCTTTCATCTGTCTGTCATTACGTATGAGCGTGGATACTCGTGTCATAATGTCGGCAGGTTCTGTAGCCTGTTTCCAATCAACTGAAGAAGCGCGTGCTACAATATCATCCTTCAACTGGTTCCTAACCGTGGGAATCTGCATGGGATCCAACAAAAAGATTATGCCGGCAGACTTACAGATATATTTATTCACTGTACTCATCGTGTCCTCATCGTTTAAATCCTCACCCGCCGTATCAAAGAAAACAAGCGTAAAGCTTTCTATCTGTTCTCTCATAAAAGCCTTATGCTTCAGCTTCAATGTAAAAATAAGCGGACGATACGCACCATTGTTTACATCCTGGACGGAACTTTTTGTCAAGTCAAGCTTTTGCATATCCAGATACAGCTTCTGATATGCCCCAGCCTTATAGCGCGCCATCGTATCGTCAAACCCTTCCATGGCTCCACCAAATTTAACAGATATTCTCTCTATCAATTCGTTGATGATGACACCGACAAAATGACTTTTTCCCGTATCACGCGAACCGACTACAGAAATAATCATATCCTTTCCAAGCAAAGTAGATTCCGGCAGTTTGTTATGACATGACGGACAAACCCTCGCGTATGTAGCGCTTTCACATTCCGGACATTTGGCTGATTTCGGGATAGATAAGCCCCTGGCCGGATTCTTAAAAGCAGTCTTCCCCATTTTAGGTATTGATATGTCACCATTCTCATATCGTGTAATTTCTACATCCGGGACATCTTTGCACCGTCTATTCGTACATCTGAACTGTACATCCTGAATCTTGTGCTGTTCAAAACAAAAAGGACAAATGAATGTTGATTTCAATGCCATGGTTTTCTCCTTAACTGATCTTATGATCCGATCCTAATTTTACCTTTAACACATATCTTCCTGCCATATTCTCATCTTTGAGAAACGGTTTAATATAGGTTTCTCTGGCAAGCCCCTTTTCAAGGGGAATGCTGACCTGGACACTTCCTGAAGCCTCCTGCTCCGGAATTTGGTAGAATAATTTGCCTGTTTTTTTAAACATGGGCGCTCTGTCCTGCGCGGAAATTATGTCTATGTCGGGAAGTATATATTTTTTATCTTTGCATTCAAATGTAATATCAATAGTTCCCTTGCCAAAAATTTTTTTGTTCACATGGATGGCGTATGTAATAATCGCTTTCGCAACATTTGAAAACAGGTAATCAGTTCCTGCAGAATAGTCGCTTTCTCCATCTCTCTTAAACTCTGCGAAAACAGAGAAATAATAGTTCTCCGATTCGTTTGAATCGATTACCAATCCCCCATCATATTTGTACTGCTTCAGCGGAATATATTTTCGCGTCGTATTGACATCAGATATATCATCAGGAAACTGATCATGTCTGTATAAAACGACAAATCCGGTACAATTCCTTGGACAATCTAGCGTAATCATTATTTTGCCGTTGACCAGACCAACACTGTTGATTTTTACTGCTCCGCCCTTGCTCACACGGGCAATTGCACCTATAACCGCAGACCCTGCCTTGACAACAACCGCCAGGATATAAATCAGCTCCTCGCCTTCGTATTTGAATATTCCCTGGTTTTTCGATGTCTCATTAACAATCAGTCCCTTCATTTTCGACTCAATGTCGGATACCGGAACAAGATCTCCACTCAGCCAATCAGGCTTTTGGGCAGAACAGAAAAACCGAACCTCTCCGCTTTCCGGGTTTTCCCATTCAATCTGGAAATCATTCCCCTGAACCGGCTTGACAATTAGTTTCTCAATCGGAAGCGGCGGCCTGGTAGGACTCCCGGTAATGTTGACGCCAGAAGTACTCACTTTCTTTGCGCCTATCGTATACGTCAGGTACAATCTGTAATGGTATTCGCGGTCATTCACCAATCCGGTGTCTACAAAATTATCGCGGCTGTTGCAGACAAGCTTTGTTTTTTTCCCGGTCGAATCTGTCTGCTCAATCTCCACACAGGCATTATCGGCAACAGGTTCCCAAGTCAGCCGAATCAACTTGTCGCCTGCCGCAACTTTCACATCTGATATCTCGAAAAGATTGCTTACGGCGTTTTTATATATCAGAGCATCTGAGTAGATTCCCGCCCTTTCTGCAAATACCGCATAAAAGTATTGCGTTCCCGGTTTGATGTTTCTGTCATTAATGCTGCACATACTAACCCTGCCCACAAGAAAACCATCTTGTACACTGATAGGAATAGCGCCCTCTTTTCTGACAACAGAATAATAAAGCAAACCTGACGTAGTACTCTTCGTCCAACTAAGGGCATTTACTTTCGCAGCGGAATCCGTGGAAATCACAAAATTAGTCGGGGCAACCGGCGGGTACTTGGAAATGATTTCTTTGACTCCGGGGCAATCGTTGCAGGCTTCATACGCTTTTGCACATGCCTCGACTATTTCGGACTCATTTTTTGCTGATTGGGCTGATTTTTTATATTTTTCAGCTGTTTCTATTGCATCGGATATTTCTTCTTCAAGAGAGGGTTCAGAATAACCGGGGGCGAGCTTTTTAATACTTTCAAACTGTTTCTTTGCTTCGTAATATCGCTTCTCCCGGCATGCCTTTCTCATCTGGTCAACTGCGCCGCCAACACGTTCCCTTCGTTCTTTTAATTTTATTCTAACTTCTAAAACCCTCTCGCTTCCCGGCCAATATTTCTCGGCATCAGTCAGGTGTGCATCCGCTACCATAAAATCCATTGATTCCAATGCATCGGATGCCAGCTCGCAAAGCGATACGGCCTTATCTATATTCTCAAATCTAAACCCGCATTTACATACATTGATATTCGCATCATTTACAGTTCCACATTTTGGACACTTGATCTGTAATTCAAGTCCACAAGCTTTACATACCTTTCGGCCATCCGATACATCATTCATGCACCCGCATCGACACACTTTTATGTTGGCGTTTGTCTGCCCGGACGGCGTCAACGAGGATGGTACGGGAATCTTCTCAACCTTACAAAAAGCAACCAAAAGATTCTCTGCCTCTTTCCTGTTCTTAAAAATCTCCGTAAGTTGCCCTATGAAATTTGAGTAGCTATCCTGTGTCAGTTCTCCCAACAGATCATAAGCGTTCTTCACATCATCAAGTTTTGCTTTTCTTCTGTTATACTCTAAATATCTGTCATAAGTCTGTTTAGAAGAATCATCCTTAAAGCACTCCTCACATTGCCCGCATAGTTTAGAACCAGACCCGCTTATACTGTCGTTCTTGTAAAACTCTTTCGCCTTCTTTTCCTTCGCCCTTTGTTTCAGGGCATCACATGGAAGATTTCCAGGGTTTTTGACGTTTGTTCCTGCATACAGAAACTCATATAAATTCGTGACATTAAAGCTCTTCAGAAAGGCATTCATTCCATTGAATTTATCAGCGTTCTGCGGCTTGGTTTTATAATATTTTTCATATGTGGCCTGATAGTCTTCACCCTTGGACGCACCGATTTTTATCCCAAGCGCAGCAGCTCTGCGCTTGACAACTTCCACATTCACCTTCTGCTTTGCCGCAATCTTGTCAATTGTGTCCTGTGGTATCTCCGTCTTCCTGATCATCTTCAGCGTCCTGTCAATCGGACCATAGGTCTTTTCACAGGCATCCCTGATCAGCTCGGCTCTGATATTGGCATCGCCGATCATATCTTTCTTTATTTCCGGAAGCATCTGGGAATACTTTCTGTATTCTGCTCCATGATTAAAATCGTTCGCCTTACCTGACCAGAACTTTCTCTTTTCCTCAATCTTATCCGCTATTACCGTTTCATCATTAATCGGATTAGGATCGAATTCCAGTCCAAGTACAATGTACCAATTCTCCGTCATTTCCTCATCTCCTTCGTCACATTATTTTTCGACTGGAACCTGGCGCACTATCCCCGATTGCCTGGGCAATCTTAGAAAAGGAGCCTGTCAAATCCGAAAGACTTGTAAGTGACGCAAACTCATCCGTTGAAGCTATCTGCTTTAAGAAACCGTAATTCGCTCCGCCAAAGCCCAATGCCATAACTTCAATGCCATCACTGTGGCATCTTCGGGCCTGTTTAATCGCATATCCCGGATCATTCCAAACGCCGTCAGTCAAAATGACAAGATAGCGGTTCTTTTCCTTTTTCTTGCCAAAACGGCTGACCTGCAGCATCGACAAAGCCTCTGTAAACGGCTCTGCGTCATTGCCTATTCCGACATCACCGACATTAATGGAATTAATTTTATATATAACTTGTTTGAAATTGTCAGTCGGTTTTATGACCATTTTTGTCCTATCTGCGAATGACAACAATCCAATCTTTGCGATTTTAGAATCCATCTGGTTCACAAACTCAATCATCGCATCCTGCGCTCTCTTTACAGGGACTCCATTCATGCTTCCAGACAAATCAACTGCAAGAATCACCTCTGTCTCAACCGGAGCCTCCGCAGCGGCCCGATCTTTCGGTGAGCCGTCCGTCCAACTCATGTCTTCAGGAACCTTTTCTATCCTTATTGGCAGCTTTTTTCCGGTTTCTGTCTGAATGGCACTTACATCTATAACCCCATTTGAATTATACTTATATGAGATTTCAATAATTGACGGATTCCTGTCTACCCTTTCAATTTTAGTAATTATATATTTATCTATGATGATATTGTCTAAAGGTTTTTCATAGGCTCCCTGAAGCACATAGACCTCAAGTTCATTGTCCTTAACCCTGGTCCTGAAATAATAGGCTCTTTTCCTCTCAGCCGGAATGGCAGTGTTTTTAGGAATGATTACACTATTTATGTATTTTTCGCCGTCCTCGCTTTCAGCAATCATGCCCAGAGCATGGGCTGTGACATCCGATACTGCCTTAGCGCCTATTACGGCAACCTGCTTTTTAGCTCCCAGCATTCCCATAATGCCATCGGAAATGCTTTTTCCGCTATCGTCAATATTCGCTCTTATTGCCGCTCCCAGAGCAACCGCCTCGTCGACATTTACCCCTGAAAGCGGATCTTTGCCGGACATATCCCTGACATAGTTATGAATCATACGCATTCTGGTAGAGCCACCCACCAGAATCGCACCTGTAATATCAGCCCAAGTTAACCCAATCGACTCAATAAGCCCATTTGTAAGATCTTTTGTTGCCCCAATCAGAAAACCGGAAATATCTTCAAATAAAGCCTCAGTAATCGTAATATTTCCCCTGATATTCTTGTATATTATCGGAACATTGACCTCATCTTTGGATGTCAATTGTTTTTTTACGGATTCTGCAATAACAAGCAGCGATGCAACCATCTCATCGTCTTCACTCAAATCAACGCCATATTCTTCAAGAAACTGTCGGGCAAGGTACCGGGCGATACAATCATCCCAGTCCTTGCCGCCAAGTTCATGATTACCATCACTGCCGAGGATTCTTATCGCATCCTTATTGATTCCGGCAATGGTAACATCAAATGTCCCCCCGCCCAAATCATATATAAGAACCGTCTGTTCCCCGGATTTTTCGTTCAGGCCATATGCAAAAGCAGCTGCAGTCGGTTCATTAATAATTGCTATAACCTTCAAACCGGCCTTTTCTCCGGCTTCGATAGTGGCTTGACGTTCCTTATGCGTAAAATATGCCGGAACTGTTATTACAGCCGAATCGATCTTATCGCCGCACGATTGTTCAGCCTCTTTCACAAGATTTTTAAGCAGAATCGCAGATAGATCAGTGGCTGAATATGATTTTCCAAAAAATTCCACACAAAACTGATTATTGCCCATATTTCTCTTAAAAAAAGCAATGGCATTGGTATCGCCCATTGCTTGCATTCCCTTTGCATCCTCGCCAAACAGAACCTTTCCACTTGGTTCAAAGCACAGCACAGAAGGCGTTATAGGACTGTCAAAACTGTTTTTTATCACTTCCGGCTTCCCGGTCTCTTTATTTATTCTCGCAACTGCACTAAATGTAGTTCCAAGATCAATTCCTACACTAATCCCCATTCGTCGTTTCTCTCCCTAAAAGCATAGACCCGCTATACATCTTATGGACATATAGCGGATCTTTATAGTGTATTACATGACAACCATTCGCTTTGATTTTTCTTTCAGTTCATCGACCTTTTCTTCAGCCATAATACCTTTAGACTGCATGGTAGCGTGAACCTCACGTTTAGTTGTTTTATCGACTCCGCTTACCTCCAAAATTCCCTCCGTATTCAAAGTAAAGGTAATCTCAATGGGAGCTCCTGCCGGAAGGTTGCCCGGCAATTCCAATGTGGCTGTGCCTAATACAAAGTCGGGATCTATATCAAATGATTCTTCCATAAAATCACTTTCATAAACAACAAGTTCGACATTCTGTTGATTCGCATCATGCGTCCCAAAAATCTTGGATACGGAAATTGAACCGTCAGGCATTGCCTGATTCTTTATGATCATATTGCAGCACTTAGGTATATCATTCACCAGCACTTCGATAGCAAAACTCTTCGTTGTTGCAACTACAACCTTTTGTGTTCTGCCTCCAATGCTCATCATCTCAGGCTGAACGGCAAGCTCCTCCTTATAATCATCAGCGTTGATTTCCCTGGTAGTACCTCCGACTGTCACCGTCGTCTCTCCGCTCTCTCCAGGTTCCAGACTCTTCTGATTATTCACATAGACATTAACTGCATGGATAGCGGCTCCCTTTGCGACAGCTTCATCTGGTTCCAGTATTTTGGGTTCCATACCATACTTGTCAACCAATGCCTTTGTAACTTGCGGCATTCTAGTGGATCCGCCTACCAACAATATTTCATTGATACCATAGCCTTTCTCCTTAGCAACCGCGATAGCGGCATCCGTCTTATCGATCGCCTCCCGTAACAGTGTTGAAGTGATTTCATCAAATTTTTCTCTGGACAAGCTGATTCGCGCTCTCAAACCAGCAGCATCAAGCATAACCGGCACTTCTTCCCGCGAAGACAATTGTTGCTTTGCCTTCTCGGCTTTAAGTCTCATATCCTGCTGCGCATATTCATCAAACTCACCGTCAAATCCTGTTTGCGCAATAAACTCTTCCGCAAGATAGCGCATTACCGCCTCATCCCAGTGTTTGCCGCCAAGCTCGTGGTTGCCGTCCGAACAGACAACCTCGATTTTCTCCGAACTAATGCTCATAACAGTCACATCAAAGGTTCCCCCACCCAGGTCAAAAACAAGAATTGTTTTTTCATCCTGCTCCTTGGCACATCCATAGTACAAAGCTGCCGCTGTAGGCTCGCTGATAATCTCTAAAACATTCAGTCCCGCTATTATTCCCGCATTTTTCGTCGCCGTTCTTTCGGCAGTACCAAAATAGGCCGGACAGGTTATGACGACATCCTTAACCTCTGCATCTATCTGTTTTCCCGCATCCTCCGCTACCTTTCTAAGTATGTATGCGGAAACCTCTTCAGGGGATTTGTCTTCACCATTGTAATTTATGGCGAAATCAGACTTTCCCATCAAAGTCTTCACCAAAGAAATCGTGTTGTCAGGGTCTATGACGGCATTTTCCTTTGCCACCTGTCCCACTACGACTTGATTCGGACTTGCGAAATTAACAACCGAAGGAGTGGTATTTGTCCCCTCTGCATTGTGTACCACTGTAGACCTGCCTGTTTTATCCACGTATGCGATACAGGAATATGTGGTTCCAAGATCAATACCAAATACATACTTTGCCATTTTTAGTTTTCTCCCTCCGTACTTTCAGATTTTTGGTACACATACACTACAACCTTTTCCGGTGAAATTGTTTTACCCATATACTCATAACCGCTGCTGAGGCTTTCTGCAACTTTCCCACGCAATTCTTCAACAGGAGTGGTAACTTTTTTTATCGCTCTCTGTTTCAATGGATTGAAACTGTCGCCCTCTTTGCTGTCATATATTATTATATTGTTCTTTTCCAAAATGTCCTGAATGTCAAATGTATAATCCGAAAATGTCTTCAGCGGAACAACTCTTTCCTCTTCTGCTTTCGATGCAAAGCTTTCACTGACACGTCTTATGCTGTCTCTGATTTCAATGATATCCAAAAGAATTGGCCTCACCAGCTGAGCATACATGTCATCTTTATACCTCTGTAATTCAGCATGCATTTGGTTGACAATCGTCTCCTCATGTGCGGTATGCTGAATTTTCTGCACAAAAAGCCGGTTCATCTGATCCATCTTCTCGCCTAATTCAGATAAAGCCTTAAACACTGCCGCCTCATCATCCTGACCTGATTCAGGTGCGCTGTTTTCCTTAACCGGAATCTCTTCCTCCTGCGTACCGCTGTCATTTTCTTCTTCGGCTTCTTCCGCAGGTTCATCACCTGCCGAGAACTTCTCTTCTTCCTCCGTGACCAAATGCTGATTATCAGCCTCTTTTTCATTATCCTTATTTGTGTCAATCGCACTGTCCTGCCACTCTGGCACCTGCAGCTCAGCCATACTGATTCCTCCTAAGCAGTCATATTTTCTTCCATTTTTGTTACTTTTTTATTAAACTTAAAATCATTCCATACTTGTGCCATTTTAGGGTCGGCTTTTCCGAACAGCCATTGCATGGGTGCCATGACTCCCTGTGGATTATATTGTCCATGGTCACGGGTATGTCCTATGGCAGAGCAGGCAAAAAATCTATTCTCCTTGAACTTCAAGTCGACATTATTCAGGAAACTCTCCATACCATTCTCATATAAAAACCTGCGGCACAGATAATCCTGCGTGTCATAATAATCATTAAACCTTTCAGGGTCAGATGCCATTTTTGAGCGAACAGCACTGTCTCCTATCTCCGCAATCAAACCGGCCGAATCTATCTTCCCTATCACCACCGCTAACGGAACGGATGACATTTTATTATCGCTCAATCCTGTAACTTCACGGAGCTTGTTCAGGAATGAATCAACTATCCCATTGATATCCGCCTTGCCGATTCCAGCGATATCTTCAGGTGTCAGCTTGTCCTCACAGCGATGTCTGACAACCGGAATCGCAAACGGATCTATCATAAGAACAATACCCTGGCAATATTCATACTGCTTTTGTATCTCATTTTCGCTGTTGTCAGTAAACACCTCACCTGCGATATCATAAACATGTACAAGCCGTTCCGGGGAAAATGGAGTTCCTTTCACAAAAAAACTAAACGACACAGAACTGGCCTTATTGATATCCTGGGGCCTGTCAGTCATTCTTGTCCTTCCAGTAAGATAATCCTGCTCTATCTCCTTGAAAATATGGGCCTTTGTCTCATTATAGAATTCGGTTTCCCAAGATTTAGAAGGGGCGACTTTATCAATAAACTCTTTTGAAAAAGCTGTGATAAACGCAGTTTTACCCACTGAACGGCCACCTACAATTGGAATACAAATTGGAACTGACTCTCTATCCGCCAACGGTGTCGAACAACTTGGGCAAATCGCCTCCAAATCCCTTCTTCCATTAAAAAAGGTTGTCGGCAACACTTCACCGCAATATGATCCAGGAGTGTCACCGACACAGGTTCGATGTAAAATCCCATATACTCCCGGTGTCAGATTTGTATGCCTGGCTCCACACTTCGGACAGATATACGTGGGAATAAGCGATTTTACTTTACACTCATGGCAAGCAGTGAAGATTCTCTTTCTCATAAGATAAATCCTGTCTGTCAACCAGATAATTGAAAACCCAATATACACAGCCACCATCATCGCCAAGACAACGGCAATATTAATAATGCTCACTACTGCAGTAATAATCGATCCAAAAACAATCACTGCAATCATGGCAAGAACATTCAATATCAGCATGAACGTGAAACCGCCCTTACCGCTATATTTGGCACTTGAAATGTTATCTTTAAACTTACCAATAGAGTAAAAGTTTCTTTGCCATGCACCTTTTATTGTATTTCCGACATCTATATACCCTTTGCCAAAAAAATAACTTTTCTTGGCCGGCTGTAGTGCTGAAGCCATTATCTTTCCTCCTCACAGTCAAAAATTATGCGGCCATCACAGATGCTCTGTTGTTGTCAATAACATTTTCCTTGAACGACAAAGCATAATTCTTTATTGCATAACCACCACCGTAAAGCGTACCGCCAGCTGCTGCAGCACCAAAAATAATCGTTGCCAGAAGAACAACCAAATAGACAATGAGACATACAATTACTGCTCCAAAAATGAACCATACAATCGCGCCTTCTCCATCATGCTTAAACATACTATGTACCTCGCTTTCATTTGTGTTCCAGGTCAAAGGAACCTCCATATATACTAAAAACAAACAAACTACTACACACCATATGTAAAAATTGTATCAGATGACAAGTGGCTTGTCAATCATAACATGTGCTTTTTCGACAATTTTCGCACGAGCGTTCAAATTACAATCTGCCTGACGACGGAAGCAGATCGTCCGCTTCTCCCCCCGGTTCCCAGGTAATCCGTTTGAATTCTTCCAGCTCTTTCACCGGAGGCGCCATTCCCGTATAGCCACCCCCAGATAAAAGCAGATTACTTCTTCCCCTTCCTGTATTCTCCACCTCCACGAAGCGTTCAGCTGGATTCCCGCCATGGTTTTAAAAGGATACTATGGAACGTCCTGCATCCGGTATGAAGCCTTATGTTAATATAGTGCCAAGCTGCGCTTCTTTCCTCTTTTCAGAGCCAAAAGCAAGCTGCCTTCGCTCCGTCACCGCATTTTCAACCTTAGACAAAAACAGTGGAAACCCTTGATTTTACGTTGATAAGGAAGTATTCAAAACAACTTATCATCAACGCTGACAAACAGGGTGCGAACAAAGGCAGAGAACATATCACTTTCATTAGTGGTCGTTCTCTGCTTTTCTGTTACATATTTTCCCTTGTTAGCATTTCTTCAATACATCTTCAATACAATTAAATGCTTTATATTGACAAGTAAAACAATATATATTATATTATTAGCACTCATTTAAATTGAGTGCTAATAATTGTGGGAGGTATTTTATGGCATACGAAATTGATTTTATAGGGATTGATGAAGAGAGTAAGGATTCAGATGCTATTGCATTTCGTTGGAAGGATGAAAATGGAAATTATAAAATAGGAGTATATGATGGGGGTATACAGGCATATGGCGAAAAATTACAAGAGCATTTAAATCAATACTATTTTGATAAAAACGAAACCAATAAAGTTATAGATTTTGTAATCTGTTCTCATTCCGATTTGGATCATGCTTCAGGTTTGAAAACTATTTTAAATAATTTTAAAGTTAACGCTTTATATATGAATAGACCATGGCTATATGTAGATGATGTTTTTGACAAAGTTTCCGATGGAAGGATTACCAAAGATAGCTTACAACGTAGGCTGAAAGAAAAATATAAATATGTATCGGAATTAGAAGATATAGCAAATGAAAAGGGGATAAAAATAATTGAAACTTTTCAAGGCAAAATAATTGAAGATAAATTAATCGTTATGTCACCAACAAAAGATTTCTATTTAGATTTGTTGGTAGAATCAGATAAAACACCATTAGTAGCGGTGGAAAATGCTTCATTTGTTAAAGGTGTTTTCAAAAAAATTGGTAATTATATCAAAAATTTGTTTGAAAGTTGGAACGAAGAAAAGTTACGGGAAGGCGTAGAAACTACCTCTGAAAATGAAATGAGTATTGTAATTTTAGGGAATATGGAAGAAGAAAGTTTTTTGTTAACAGGAGATGTCGGAATTAGAGGATTGGATTTAGCAATTACATATTCAGAAGATATAGAATTTCCTATTATTGATAATGTTATGTTTCTTCAAATACCACATCATGGCGGAAGACGTAATATTAGCCCATCTATACTTAATCGCATGGTAGGAGAAATTGTTGATGAAGAAACTACAACAGGAAAAACAGCTTTTGTATCCGCAGGAAAAAATTCAGATCACCCGTTACAAATGGTCGTAAATGCTTTTGTCAGAAGAGGTGTAAAAGTTTATAAAAATAACGGAAAAATTATTCATCATCATAGAAATATGCCTGAGCGGGAAGGTTGGACTTCTATTACAAAATTAAATTTTGACAGTTATGTAGAGGATTGGGAGAATAATGGATAAGTTAATAAAATTCTTTGATGATTTTGTTTTTCATGCAAGAGTAATGCCTATTTTAACAGCTATGTTCCCGATAATTGTTTTAGGCATATTTAAAGGATTTATTTATAAAGACTTTTTAGATATTTCTTTATATGTTTTTGTTTTATTGATATTCATAGCTTTAGCTTCTAAAGTTGCCAGAGAATGCGGTAAGCGTTATGAAACTAAAATGTATGATGAGTTAGGGGGAAAACCAACAACAATTATATTGAGGTATTCTGATTGCACAATAGATAACATCACAAAAACCAGGTATCATAAAGTATTGAATGCAAAGATAAGTGATATTCACTTGCCTTTAAATCCTAATGAAGAAGATCAAGAAAGTGATATTATGTATTCATCATCAATGACGTATCTTAGAAAATATGCAAACTCAAACCGAGATGTTGAACCACGAGTTTATCAAGAATTAAAAGAATATAATTATTGGAGAAATTTATACGGATGCAAATGGATCTCAATTATAATTTATCTTTTAATTGCAATACGAGAAATAATTATAATTGATTCCTTTAGTGTTAGAAATATTTTTTTAAAACCATATCCAGAATATATTGCTTTTTTGCTAATGATTATTGGAATTGCTATAATGTGTATATTCGTAAGTAAAAAGACAGTAAAACGGCGAGCTTTTGATTATGCCAAAACTTTGGCAGAAGTTTGCGAAAGGCTTAATTGATATTTTTTAATCATATTCAGTGGAGTTTCATACAACCAACCACTAATGAAACAGTAACTTTCATTAGTGGTTGGTTCTCTGCTTTTCTGTTACGCAATAGAGCACCATTTTTGAAGGTAGACATATAAAACCCTTACCTCGTCATTTCAATACCCGCAAAGCCGCATAAATCAAGGACAAAATAACCTCTACTGCGTAACAATCCCCATAATAAATTGAGGGCGAAAGCAGTTTACTGATTTCGTCCTCTTGACTGCCCATTAGCAAAGGCGGGAAAAGCTGTCAAGGGCGCGTAGCGCGAAGTTTACCCTTGACAGCTTTTCCCGTCTTTGCTACTCCTTATCGGTCGAAGCGGAATTTCAATATGGCTTCAACCAGTTTAGCCTTTAGCCTGTCCTGTGTATCGTCATTGATATGCCCCTTATACATAGACAGATATTTGATGTGTGCGGTGTAATACCGCAATACTGCGTCTACCGCTTCCGGCTCTCCGGCAACAGCTTTTTGGATTCCCTCAAAAGGTATCAGTTTTTTATTCCTCATGTTTCAAATTCTCCCATTCTTTCCGCAACTGTTTCAGCGCAACATTTCTTCTGCGGTTTATCGAACTCCTGCAACGTCCGTACAATCTGCCGATTGCTTCATCACGATAGCCAATGAAATAATAAAGCAACAGAGCTTCCCGTTTAATTCCGGTAATCTTGATAATGCCGTTGCTAACCGTTCATCATCAACAACAACTTCCATTCCCAACACAAGAAATACAGTCGGCTTGTCCTACTTTTCAAAGTAGCTGTCCATAGCAGACGGTTCAAAATTAACCAGGTCAAGGCTCATATAATCTTCTTCCTGTCCGCTTTCCATTCCGGTCAGCCCAACCTGGATAAAAATGTTATAATACTTTTTGATTGGGATAACACCGTACACACCATTTCCAAATTCCCCCAAAAAACAGGCTCGATGTCCACATACAAACGAGAATAGTAAACGGATGATGACTTCACGGGATAGAAGTAGTTGAAAGAATATTCCACATCCGTCTCAGCTGCCCGCATTTCAAATGCTCTGCCGAAAATATCAAGTGAATAGGTGTCCTGTAATCCGTTACGAAAGCCTGGTACACCAAAACTCTCTCCTTCAACAGTGTTGAATACAAAAAATTGTGTTTCCGGGTCGTCTTTGGGTGATACGGTATATGCCATTACCCTCCATACATCGTCATTATAATAATCATCGGTGACAGACTCAGACGAAAGCACCATAAATTCCTGGCCGTACTGCTTTTCTAAATATTTTTCCACTTCCCGCTCGGATTTGAGACGGAAATTACATGAAGTAAGCAGTAACGCCAGCGCACATATAAGACTGGCAAAACATATTCCTGCTTTTATTTTACCTGCCATCTTCGCCCTGCCTTTCATGGCATAATTCTACCAATCGGCTCTGCAATTCCAGCCCTTGTCTGTAATATCCCAATAGCTGCGCCGCGCTATATTCCTGCTTAATATTCTGGTCGGAATATCTGTTCGTGCTTGTAGGATCTATTCCATTCCACAAACGACACTCTTCAAAATTATTGCTGCAATAATTCGTTTCAAAGAAACCGCCGCCAAAAACAGATACCTCGTTCCCGTCTGCCAAAGACTCCGCTGTTATCTCAATACAGACAGACACATCATAGCGGTCTTTTGCGTCCGCATCCGCCGTATTTTCAAAAAGAGGTTCCTGCTTTATATCTCCTTTGCAGATTTGCAGGCGAACTGTTTTCAGAACATCCTCGTATTCTTTCTCCGCATATTGAATAACCGGAGCCAGCATCATGTTTTCTATGTAAGTGCTTTCGCTGATGTATTGATCGAAACCCACATAAAAGCAGTACATTCCACCATATTGATCTTCCAGTATCAAAACCGGGCCGGCAGACTTCCAATAGTAACGCATAAGTCCTACGTTATCCGGCTCCCCGGTCATTTTGGGCAATACAGATACTTCGTATCCCCAGCTTTCAATTTCACTCTGATAATGCGGAAGTTCCTCAATGATAGCTTGTATAATGGAATACGCTGTTTCTTGCTTTTTATATTGCCAAAGTATAAGTATAGCAATCAGCAGAAGTACCGCCAAAATAAGAAATATCCATTTCCTGCAAACGCTTTTCCCGGTTATGGGCTTTTCCATTTTCTAATTTTCCTTATCCTTGTACGACAATCAACAACGCCAATACCATAATGCAGGCTATCAAAGCCAGCGAAACTTTTACTGGGGAACGCTCCCCGCTTTTCCAGTCAGAAAACAAGCTGTTATCATCGTCATCCATGCACTTCCGCCCGTTTCGGTTCCAGAGCATAGAATGGTAAGCCGCCGAAATAAGGTCTATAACTCCAAAGATTAACACAAGGCTACGCACCAAGAAAATAACCATGCCCAAAGATACGCAATCTCCCCCGTGCCCCAACATAACGCCTCCCCATATAAAGCGGATGATGGTCATAACGACAGCAACTAAAAGGCAAATTAAACCTGCCGCCTTATACTGTCTTGCTTTCAGTTTTTCACTGGTTTCCGGTTTTGAGGAAAGTCTGTTAACCATGTTCTGTTCCTCCCGACTAATCAAAATATAAGTGTTTACTTTCCTGACAAATAGGTAGAACATCGCCAATGTTCAAAGCAAAAAGGCGCTCTCCGCCACGCAGTTCCCTGCGGGCATAAGGGCTCCACTGTTGACGGTATAAAATTGGGCATGACAAAGTTACGAGGCTATATAGTTATAGCACCGCTCCGCTTGCTTGCGGATGGCACAAGTTATCATTTTTGTCAAGCCCTCTTTCTAAAAAAATTGCATAAAAAAACTAACGCAATTATAGCAGAAATTTGTCTGTCAGACAAGGGGGGCATTGTGTCGATTTATGGTCACGGTCAAACGATTCTAATGCAGTTTCCTTTGCAAGCGGCAGCATTCCCTCCACCAAATAGCCGTATTCCTCCATCTCCCATAAACCGATCATCGGGTCAGGAAGTGCGTCAATGACCGCAAGGGCGGCTCCTGGCGGTTGAAGTTCCGCTGCCATGCCTGGTAGCCTGCAACTAAACTGGCGTCAGGGCGCTGTAAGGCTATCAGGAGCGTGTTGTTGACGCTGTAATTATGGAATTTTGACATGGTGGAGAGATAGTTTTTGTATTTCTCGCTCTCAAAAAGTTCTTTTAACCCCTCCTCCAGATTGTCAGTGATCTCCTTTACTTTCTGTTTTTCTGTTTTTGCATCTGCCATATCTGATTTTCCTTTCTTTGCACAAAAAAAGACAATCTGTTATGACTGTCTTTCTTCCTGAAAACAGAAAAAGCAGCGAATTGTTTTCTCTAATAAAAACAATTCACTGCTTTACTGCTTGTGTTATTAAGTTGCTGTGATTATGCCAGTACAGGCTCACGCTTTTTGATGATAGCTTCTACCTCTCCAATAGTCCTCTCCACTATTTTTGCTATCTGTTCTGATGTATAGCCTTCCCTATGCATATTCAAGATAATTTTTTCTTCTCTCTCTGCTCCACCTTTTTCTCTAATTCCCTGTGACAAATTACACATGGCGCTCACGTCCTCTCTTATTCTATCATCTACTACAATACTATACTCTTTTTCAATGATTCCTAATTTTTCATCAACGGTCAGCTCCATTGAAAGCAACGTACTCAGCAGACGGTGCAGCTCATACTTCTCATCATGCTCCGGAAGTTCATTTGCCATACCAATCAGGACAATATTCAGCAGGTCAAGCCCGCCTTTCCACGGATAGGAACCAAGCAGATCGTCTTTCGCAAGATGCACATAAGCCATACTGCTTTCGTCCATGCCCA